>JAEEGL011516498.1_pt1 | contig 23699 bp, 20 predicted proteins | sample 9134231 | NCBI WGS metagenome assembly JAEEGL01 (sample SAMN16246548, study PRJNA631951) | gut metagenome | biome: gut microbiome; feature: rumen; material: fiber-attached | host: Bos | place: Iran: Karaj | collected 2018-10 | reverse complement strand
TTGCGGCAACCTGCAACAAGAGCATTCTCGATAGCATCGAAGATTGCTTCTCTGTCTATGCCTTTTTCCTTTGCAAGCAGATTAAGACTCTCAATAAGTTCGCTGTTCATTTTGTTTTTCCCTTTTCCCTTTCTGTAATTAAAAATCCAAAGACAGCTTGATCTGCGCGATATCACTACGCTGCCAGACCGATGTAATTTCTGTTTCAGTATCTTCTATGGTGACTGTATCCTTATCGAAGGCTTTCAGTATTCCCGCAATGGATTTGGATTTGATGGAGCTTGATTCATCCTCGCGGATCACCATTTGTTTGTAAAAAGATATCTCGACGGACTCTCCGACAGATTTCTCAAGATGTCTGTCCTTCGAAAGCGTTCTTCCGAGGCCGGGACTTGAAACTTCCAAAATGTACTGTTCATCGATAAGTCCCGATTCATCAAGTTTGATCTCAAAAGCGCGACTGACGTTTTCGCAGTCATCGATGGTTACTCCGCCTTCCTTATCGATGTATGCGCGGAGGTATTTTTCATTATTCTCCGTTACATATTCGACATCGTATACCGAAACACCGTAGGTTTCGGTTACGGGAACGAGGAGCTCTTCAGCTTTCTTAGCTATCTGTTCGGCTCTGCCCATAAGCACCCTCCCAACAAACAAGTAAGAGTGGCCGTGTGGCCACTCTTACATCAACTACTTAACATAATGTATACCGAACAGATGGGATTGTCAAGGGGTTACACGGGGCTGGGAATAGTAATTCTTCAGATATTGCTTATATTCCGCATAATCCACAAAGCCCGTCATGTTCTTGATCTCCTGATATCTATAGAAGTATTCCTTGCTGAATACTATGTGGAACATCTTGGGAACTCTCTTAAAGGATTTGGCTATCGCTTCTTCGGATCCGTAGATATTGAAGATCTCATAATAGGGCAAAAATGCATTGATGAACATCTTCTGCGCCGGAGTTCCGTAAAGAGGTATCTGATGGCATCCTTTTTGTCCGAACAAGGGCTTTATGATGGATATGTAGCCGTTTTCCGAGATCATCCAGAAACGGTCCCATTTACGCATACCCTTCAGATTCGGGAATTCCCTCAGCACATACACGGGAATAACCATCTGTACCTGTCTGCCCTCGATAAATTCCCTGACTTTAGTGGGAAGCTTGGGAACAATGAGCGGTTTGTTTTTATCATATCCGCCGAAAATCTTCTTGATCAGTGCCTTTGCATAGATATTCTCAAAATACCTGACCGCCATATATGCCGTTCTGAAAAAAAGTGCGGCAAGTATGACAATGAGAGCGCATAAAAAGATATATAATCCGGGAGCCATAACCGCAGTAAGAATAAGTATACCGATCATGGCAAGCTTGGCTCCGAGCCATAAAAACGATACACAAGGAACCAGTGAGCACACGGGAACCATAATTATATCGAGAAGCGAGAACAGATATCTGACGAGGAAGTATATGACAAGGGTAATGAGAAGAACCGCAAGGCATGCCACAGCGCTGAAACCGGATCTTACTGCATTGGAAACAGTTTCTGATGCCGCATCAACGAAATACTCGGGATATACGTTTGCGATTATCTGGGACATTACGACCAGGATCATAATGACGCCGTTGAACTTTTTCTGTTCGGTTTCCAGCGCAACTCCGACTGCATTGGTCTTGCTGAATGCCTTTAGAATAACAGGCAATCCGAACCATACCAGAAGAACGATACACACGGTGGGTCTTTCAAAAATACCGAAGGAAAAACCTGACAGTCTGTCGAGTCCCGTAATACCTGCGTTACCGCCGTATGTTGCTCCGAGTGATGAAGCACACATGATTATCATGACCCAGGATATATCTATTCCCCCAAAAACGCCCGATGAAACAATCGGGGCAAGTGCCGCTCCGAAGGTACCGCCCATGTCTGACACCATACCCATCTCATCGACTTCTACCGCGTTTACGGCAGTCATCCTTCCGTAAAAGAGCATCGAGAATGCAATACAAAGGGTAATACAGAAGAATATGTATCTTTTGTTCCTGGAATAGATCTCTGAAAAAATCTGCCCGTAAGTCATTATGTACCTCCCACACAAAAATGCACCGGAAAAAACTCCGGTGCATATATAATAACATATTCTCAGATTTTCTTCTTGAGTGCTTCAACGAGCTCTTCTATGCAGCCGTCTTCGAAGGGGCTTCTGAGTGAAGCTTCCTTAAGCATGGGCTCATAGAACTTGGTTGCGGAAAGCTTGCAGAGCTTGAGGTAATCCTCAAATGCTCCTCTGAAATCCTCATCCATTCTGACCTTGAACTGCATAGCGCAAACGCTTGCAAGCACATAATCGATGTAATAGAAAGGATTCTGGAAGATGTGGCTCTGTCTCTGCCAGTAGCCGCCCTCTGCAAAGAAAGGATCTCCATCATAATCGAGGTGGGGTCTGTAGGTCTTCTCGAGCTCTTTCCAAACCTGCTTTCTCTCGGCGGGTGTCATTGAAGGATTCTCATATACGATGTGCTGGAATTCATCTACCATACATCCGTAAGGAACGAAGATGATGGAATCCTCAAGGTGCATTGTATAGTAGTCGTCTTTTCTGTCGCCGAAGAACTTCTCCATCCAGCCGTAAGTGAAATATTCCATGGACATGGAGTGGATCTCTGCGGTCTCCATGGTAATCTCATTGTGCTCGGGGATAGGATCGTTTCTGGTTACGAATCCCTGGAATGCATGTCCGCACTCGTGAGTGATAACATCTACATCTCCGCTTGTTCCGTTGAAGTTTGCAAAGATGAAAGGTGCCTTGTAATCGTAAAGAAAGGTCATGTATCCGCCCTGACGCTTGGTCTTTCTTCCGAGTACGTCAAAGAGGTCGTATTCTCTCATGAAGTCCATGAACTCGCCGGTCTCGGGTGAGAGTTCTCTGTACATCTCCTGCCCTGCTGCGAGGATCTCCTCGGGAGTTCCGATAGGTGCGGGATTTCCCTGGGGGAAATGTACTTCGTTGTCGTAGTGCTTGAGGCTGTCAACACCGATGCGCTGACGTCTCTTCTCATGGATCATGGTAGCAAGAGGAACGAATGCTTCCTTAACCTGCTTTCTGAAGTTCTCAACCTGCTCACGTCCGTAACTGTTTCTGTTCATACGCATGTAAGCAAGGGGAACGTAATTCTCATATCCAAGCTCCTGAGCCTGCTTGGTACGATTTGCAACCATCTTGTCGTAGATCTCATCGATCTCGCCGGTTACGCTTTGGAAGTATTCACTGATAGCCTTCCATGCTTTCTTTCTGACTTCTCTGTCGGGATCGACAGTGAATTTTCTCATGAGGCTGAGATTATACTCTTCACCCTCAAAAGGAATTTTAGCGGTTGCGATAAGCTTGGTGTAACGGCTCACAAGCTCGTTTTCCTCTACTGCAAGGGGAATGATCTTCTCATCAAATGACTTGATTGCAAGCTCCATACTCTTAAAACAAACAGGTCCGAGCTTTTCTTCGAATTCTTTTCTGAAAGGTGATTCGAAAAGAACTTTATTGTATTTGTTGGAGCAGTTTGAAAACAGCGGAGATACTTCATCGTAATAATCATTCTCCGCATCATAGGTCTTATCCGTGGTATCGATATCGTGACGGATATGAGCTATGATTGCTTCGGTCGCATAGTGATTTCCGAGCTTTGTTACTTTCTCATGGATCTCCCATGCTTCTTCAAAGGTCTTTGCATTTTTCTGAGCTTCGATAAGTTCGTTGTACTCTTTTATCGCTTTGTCAGAATCAATCCTCTCATAAGGGAGGTCACTAAACTTTTGCATTAATTAATTCTCCTTGGTCTCTTTCTTTTCCTCAGAAACCTCTTTGTTGTACAGATGGCATGCACAGAAATGTCCGGGCTCAACTTCCATCATCTCGGGTGCCTTGTTCTTACAGATCTCCATACACTTCTCGCATCTGGTATGGAACTTACATCCTGAAGGCGGATTTGCAGGTGAAGGAATATTACCCTGAAGTACTATTCTGTTCATCTTGTAATCCGGATCGGGAACGGGAATCGCGGAAAAGAGAGCGGTTGTGTAAGGATGAAGAGGATTTGAATAAATCTTCTCGGTCTCTGCATACTCAACCATGTTTCCGAGATACATAACACCTACGGTATCGGAAATGTGCTCGACAACCGACAGATCGTGTGAAATGAACAGATATGTCAGTCCGAACTGTTTCTGAAGGTCTCTGAGAAGGTTGATGATCTGCGCCTGAATGGAAACGTCAAGTGCGGATACGGGCTCATCGCAGAGGATGAAATCAGGGTTAAGGGCAAGTGCTCTCGCGATACAGATTCTCTGACGCTGTCCGCCCGAGAACTCGTGAGGGTAACGGTTCTTGTGCCACTCCTGAAGTCCGCATGCTTCCATTACTCTGGTTACATAATCATCGATCTCTTCCTTGGGAACAATGCCGTGCTCTCTTACTGCCTCAGCGATGATCTCACCGATGGGAAGTCTGGGAGAAAGGCTTGAATAAGGATCCTGGAAGATGATCTGGATCCTGGGACGAAGTTTTCTCAACTCTTCCTTGGATAACTTGAAGATATCCTGTCCGTCAAAATAAACCTCACCCTCGGTCTTTTCCTGAAGTCTTAAAATGGTTCTTCCGGTTGTTGACTTACCGCATCCGGACTCACCTACAAGGCCCATGGTGGTTCCCTTCTTGATAACGAAAGAAACACCGTCGACAGCCTTTACATTACCTATGTTCATCTTAAAGAAGCTTGATTTGATGGGGAAGTACTTCTTCAGATTCTTGACTACAAGAAGATTTTCACTGTCTTTTTCAGCGCCTTCGAAAAGCATCTGATCTTTTACTTCGCTCATTTTAAAAGCTCCTCTGCATTAACGGTCTTGGGGTATCCGACAACTTCGCCTTCTTCAAAGAATCTGTAGCATGAAACGAAGTGTGTATCGGAAATTTTGATCTCAGGGGGATAATCTCCGCCTGCTTCTCCAACTTTTGCTTTGCATCTTTCACACTGCATATCACAACGATCGCGGAAGTAGCAATAGTCGGGCATATCAACGGGGTTAGGAACGCTGCCTTCGATGTTGTAGAGAGCGTCAACCTTCTTACCTACAACGGGCTTGGACTTCATAAGTCCGATGGTGTAAGGATGTGCGGGATGATGGAAAATATCATCTGCGGTTCCTTTTTCGATAACGCGTCCCGCATACATAACAACAACATAATCAGCCATGCTCGCAACGACACCGAGGTCATGAGTGATGAGCATGATCGATGAATTGATCTTGTTCTTAAGATCGGCAAGAAGATCGAGGATCTGTGCCTGAATGGTAACATCGAGAGCTGTGGTGGGCTCGTCGGCGATGATAAGCTCAGGGCTACACGCAAGAGCTATCGCGATCATGATACGCTGTCTCATACCACCGGAAAGCTCGTGAGGATACATCTCATAGACACCCTCTTTGTTGGCGATACCAACCATCTCGAGCATCTCGAGAGTACGTGCCTTGATCTCCTCTTTGCTCATCTCGGGATGATGAAGCTCAAGAACTTCGTTAACCTGCATTCCGATCTTGAATACGGGGTTGAGGCTGGTCATGGGCTCCTGGAAGATCATGGAGATTCTGTTTCCGCGGATCTCCTGCATCTTTGCGGTGGGAGTGTTTACGATATTGTAAGCAGTGCCGTCACCGACGTTGAAACGGATCTCTCCTCCAACGGTCTGTCCGCTGGGTCTCTGAAGAAGCTGCATAAGGGAAAGGCTGGTAACGGACTTTCCACATCCTGACTCTCCTACGACACCTACGGTAGAACACTTGGGAATGTTAAATGAAATTCCGTCAACCGCTTTTACGACACCCACGTCGGAAAAAAAGTACGTACATACATTGTCGAACTCGACAACGTTGTTCTCATCCTTCATCTTGGTCGTATAAAGAGAAGGATCCTTCTTCGCATTTGCTCTGTCAGCTTCCAGCTTCTTGGTTACCTTACGGTTAAACTTGGAAATCTTTCTGGATTCCTTGGCGGAAATATACGAAGAATTCTTCTTTTCCTTTTTCTCTTCTTTGATTTCTTTATTATCAGCCATGATAAACCTCTTAAATCTTTGAACTGCTTTTTTATCTCTTGGACTTGGGATCGTATGCGTCTCTTAATCCGTCACCTACGAAGTTGAATGCGATAACGGTAAGGCAGATAAGGAGACCTACAGGGATCCAAATGTGCTGGTAGTGAGCCATTGCCGTTGCGGATGATACGGAGTTGATGATGGTTCCCCATGTTGCAAGAGGATGCTTAACTCCGAGTCCGAGGAATGAAAGGGTTGACTCGGTAAGAATGACCGAACCCATACCCATGGTCGCAATAACGATCAGCTGAGGCATAACGTTGGGGATCAGGTGTCTGAAGATTCTCTTACGAACTCTGATACCGGTTGCTTCGGCAGCTACCATGAACTCCTGCTCACGAAGTGAAAGGATCTGTCCGCGTACCATACGTGCAACGCTTGCCCATCCGAGAAGTCCGAGTGTACCCATCATTATGAGAAGTCTTATGTAAGTATCCATTCTCAGTGAATCCATCATCGCACCGAGGATGATCATGATGGGAAGTGAAGGCAGACAATAGAATATATCAACAAGTCTCATGATAAGGTTGTCGATCCATCCGCCGTAGTATCCTGCAAGTCCGCCCATGATGACTCCGATGAAGATCTCAAGGAAGACAACGACAAAGCCTACCAGAAGTGATACACGTCCGCCGTACATAACTCTGGAAAGAACGTCGAATCCGTCGCCATCGGTTCCGAGAACATGCTCTTTGGAAGATGAAGAGAATCTGTCGATGACATAGATGATCTGGTCACAGTTGATGACATACTCTCCTGTTTCTCTCTTGGTGATGAGAAGTTCGGATTCGGTGTACTGAAGATTTCCTTCTTCATCATATGAGTACTGTCCGTTTTCATCCTGAAGAGGAAGGTTATAAACGAGTGTCTCTGATTTAACTCCGGTTGCACTCATTTCAAGAACGAGCTCTTCGATCTCTTTTTTCAGATCGTATTCGATACTGTCTTCACCGGTATAGCGGCGTACGGAGAAGCTTGAAAGCTCAGCAACCTCATTGCCGTCCTTGTCCTTAAGGATAAGGAGTCCGTCGGTTTCACCGACTTTATAGCTTACTCCGTCAACGTCGAAGGATTTTCCGTCCTTAACGTGAAGAAGTGCATTTGCTTTGATGGGATCGGTAACCTTAACATCACTTGAAATGACGTTGAAGGTAAGTCTTGAATAAACTGCAGCTTCCTGCTCATTTGAAACTGCGTATGCATCATAACCTGAAAGGGTCTCAACAATGTAATAGGTCTTTCCGCTTACATCGAAGGAAAAAGCTTTCTTGTCGGCAGCCTTTTCAAAAGCGGATGAAAAGCTTTCGGGAAGATTTCCGGATAAAAGCGCAACACCGTCCATCTCGGCGTAAACGTTGTAAGACTTTGCAGCGCCGGATTCATAGGTATATGTGACACCTTCATAAGTGAACTGTCCGCCTGTTCTGTCGAAATTCTTAACGATCACATCGACGAGTCCTTCAATCTCTTCGCCGTTAAAACTCATGCTCTTCTCAAGCATGCTGTAAACACCGACAAGAGTTCTGCCCGAACCTACGGATGCAACCTGTGTTGCATTTGCAAGGGAAAGGGTAAAGACATCATCGCTGAGTCTTCTTAAAACATATGAATCCGAATCGGAAACAAGAAGTGCTGCATCCCCATCTGCGGCAATAAGCTTCTTAGCGCTGCTGTTGATGGAAGTGGATACGGTTCTGGGTACGGTCACATCGGAATTTAACTGATAACCGGTGTAAGAGGTGATCTCTTTTGCCAGAGCGTAGTTGATATTCTGACTGTCGTATTTGTAGAATATCTCCTTCTGTCCGTAAGGATAAAAAATGGGTCCGAGGAAAGAGAACACAAACATAAGTATCAGAAGTGCACTTCCGAATACCGCAAGTCTGTTCCTTATAAATCTCTTGAAGACCTGTCTTCCGGGAGAGAGAACCTTTACACGGGATACGTCATCAAGTCCGACGGTTCCCTTCTTGTCTTCTTTGCCGGCTTTTGCCTTTAATATTTCATTCAGATTATATGAAGCCATGATTCTATCGATTCCTTTTCAATATTTGTCAGCTCAGGCGTACTCTGGGATCAACCGCTGCATAGAGCAGATCGGAGATCAAGTTTCCGAGAAGTGTAAGCACTGAGATAAATGCAAGATAAAACATGATGAACGGAATATCCGCCTGCGTCATGGAATTATAAGAAGCATAGCCGATTCCTCTGATACCGAAGAGCGTCTCGGTGATAAGTGCTCCGGAGAAAAGACCGGGGAGCATTCCGCCGAGCATGGTGACAAGGGGAATAAGAGTATTTCTGAAAGCGTGCTTTCCGATAACTTTCTTTTCGGGAACGCCCTTTGCACGGGCTGTTCTGATGTAATCGGAATTGAGAACTTCAAGCATATTTGTACGGGTATAGCGCATAAGGCTTCCGATACCGATAACGGTAAGAGTTACTGCGGGAAGCGCAAAATGTTTCGCTAAATCCAGGAATTTTCCAAAGTTAGATAAGAACATGTAATCACGACCCTGCATACCGGTGATGTCAACCCAGCCGAGCTTGATCGCGAAGATATATTTAAGAAGTGTTGCCAGGAAGAATGTAGGTAACGAAATACTTACCATGGCAACAACGGTGGTGAAGTAATCCGTAAAGCTGTATTGTTTTTTGGCCGCCGAAATTCCAAGCGGTATTGCGATTGCAACTTCAAATATAAATGAAACCAGTCCCAGCACAAAACTGTACCAGACGGTGTCGTTAAACTTATCGAGAACGGGAATAGTCCAGACCCAGCTGTCTCCCCAGTTTCCGCGCACTGCACTGCTAAGCCATACAAAGTATCCCTGTACAACCCCCTTATCCATTCCGTACTGTGCGTTAAGATCCGCAAGCCACTCAGTATAACTCTTTGTAGCTCCGGGACGCGAAGCAAGCTCTCTTGCCTTCGTCTCAACGAAACTCATCGGCATGTTGTACATAAGCACGTAGATGAGAAACATTACGAAGAAAAGAATAAGTACACTGTACAATAATCTTTTGATTATAAACTTAGCCATTTTATAAAATCCTGCCTTCTAAACCGGTTCTGAGAGGAGGCATAAAACCTCCTCTCACCCGGATGAATTATTTCATCTTAAAGAACTGATTATTTGGTAGCCATGGTGTGGATCTCAGCATACCATACCCAGTAAGGAGTCATATCCTGAGGGATGGTGTTGATATCGATACGCTCGGTGGAGAAGGTGGTGCAGTTCTTTCTCTGATAAAGAGGAAGCTCGCAGCCCCAATCCATGATGATCTCCATAGCCTCTTTGTAGATTGACTTTCTCTCTTCGGTATCTGCGCTGGTACGTCCTGCAACGATAAGTGCATCGAGATCCGCATCATCTACTGAATAGTGGTTGGAGTTGGTTCCGTTTCCGTGAGCGTTTGCGCTGGAGTAAACCTGAGTCATATCGGGATCTACGGTTGCCTGCCAAGCTGCTGCCCACATCATAGCGGTGTTGGACTCAAGAGCATTGTTCCAAACTGAAGTTCCTACGTCGTTAACCTGAAGCTTGATTCCAAGGCTCTCAAGAACTTCGGATGCTGCTACGGCAATACCGTATGCAGGGTGATCCTGCTCTCCCTGTCCGGGGATCATTACTTCATAAGTTGCGGTAACATCGGTGAACTGTCCTGAAGCTTCGTCATAGGTGAAGCCTGCTGCCTTGAAGAATCCGATAGCAGCTTCCTTAGCAGCCTCATAACGCTGCTCCTCACTCATGGAAGCATCATAGATGGGATTTCCATCAACGTCTACAGAATAAGCGGTAACATATCCTTCATCTGCAGGCTGAGGTGCTGCCCATGAAGTGTTGGAGATAGGATACTGGATAACAGATGCACGATCTCCGTAGTAAGAATTGATAACGGTATCACGGTAAACTGAGAAGAGAGTCATGAATCCCTTACGAAGGTTCTTGGACTCCTCAGAAGCGGGATTTCCGCCAACGTTAACAAGGTCAGCGTTGATTCCGAGATATCCGTATCCACGATAGTCAACAAGTACGGTGGTAATGGTATTTCCAACAAGATCTCCGCCGTTAGCATCCTTGATTGCCTTAACTGCATCATCACTGATTGAAGGAACAGCAAGGTCGAAAGATCCGGTTACGATACCGGGGATATAGTCAGAGTCAACAGACTCCTGAAGAAGGATGTAGGTGGTAGCGGGCTCACCTTCATAGTAGTAAGGGTTAGCCTTAAGAGTAACAACACCGTTTGAATATCCTTCGAAAGTGTAAGGTCCGCATCCGAGAGGCTGGCTGTTCTTAGCCTTTACTCCGGAAAGGTCACCCTTTACGAAACCGAAGCTGTTAGCATCGTAATCATAAAGAGAAGGATCTCCGTAATAGTGAAGAGGTGCTACGGTGAATGCCATGTTGTAAATAGCGGTAGCATCGAAAGAAGTCATGTGAACGGTGAGGCTGTAATCACCGGTACGGATAATTCCGGAGATGTTCTCTGCGCCATCGCTGGTCTGAACACCGGTGGTGTAAGCATCATAATCGTTCATGAGCTCGAAGAGTGAAGATCCTGCAGACTCGGTATCGGACATGGAAGCAAGATCCCATCCGTAAGTATCTGCAAAGAGATAGAACATATCAGTGGTGGTAGACTCTTCGGTAAGTCCGGGGAATCCCCAAGCTTCGGAAGCGCCTGCAACATCGTTAGAATCAGCTGCATATCCTGCATCTACGCAGTAATCAACGATCTCCTGGCAGAAAGCTGCACCGGCCTGCTCAAGGTCAGCCCAAAGAGCGGTCTGCTCTTCCTCGGTCCAGAAGGTGAAATCGTCATTGTCCTTACCTGCATTTACGATAAGGTTGAACTTGGTGTCCATGCCTCCGCGATACTCATCCATTCCTTCGATAGGAAGTGCATAGATGGTAGACTGTCCGTCGTAAGTAGGATCGCAAAGAACATAGATAGAGAAAATAACGTCATCAATGGTAGCATCAACACCATCGGAGAACTTAACGTCATCTCTCATGGTGAGGTTATAGTCTACAGATCCGTCAGCGTTCTGAACAACCTCAACATTGCCCAGTCCCTTGTACTCGTAATCGGATCCGTTGTAAGTTACGGTCTGTCCCTCGATACCGTTTTCAACGATAGCGCCGCCTCTGTCAGCTGCGAGAAGTCCTGCGCAGGTAAGGTCAACAACTTCCTGGTCGTAAGCAGTGGTAACGAAGAAAGGGCTGAACTTCTGACCAAAGGTAGATGTTGCATACACAATGGTAGTGTCCCCCTCGGCTGTCTGAACAGGTTCGGTTACGTCGCCTTCCTGTCCCTGCTCCTGCTCCGTATCGGCGGGAACGTCCACATTCGCATTGTTCTGGCAACCTGCGACCATGGAAAGCGTCATACCGGCGGTAAGAAGAAGAGCCATTAATTTCTTGCTTTTCATTTTTTCTAGTCCTCCTATAAGCATTTCTTCGACATAAGATCGAAATATAACACATCCGTTCAGGATGAAGTTATCGGTTTTCCCTGGCCTCGGCACATCCCTTGGCCTTACTTATCAATACGGAAAAAACAAACAGCAGTACGGTGCTTACCGTTATTACAGTGTTTCTGAATTCAAAACCGTTCTTTACATGCCATACGATCTGTGCTGCCGACGATACGAAGGAAAAGATCGTATTGAGCAGTCCCCATATGGCTATTCTTTCAAATCCACGTTTGTTATCTTCTCTCTTCAAAGGTTCCTTTGCAGTAAGGAAGATAACAAATCCCATTATTAAATGTACATCTCCGAGCAGACACATGATAAGCGGTGCCGAAGTATACCATTTATGCATAAGCGGATCGGGTATCAGAAGAGGGATCATAGTAAATATGATATCCATTATTATGAATACACCGAGAAGTATCCGAGCTTTCTTTCTGACCTCTTCGGGAAGGACATAGTAAAAGTCAGGGCCTTTGTACCGGGCCGATTTCTTCAGACGGCCTTTCTCATCCCTGATATATTCAACATCATAATCGGCAGTCCGTTCTTTAATCCTATCCGAGTCCATAACATTAAAAATATAGCACAAAAAAAATTTTCGAAAAGTCCTAAAACCCCATTAGCGGCTATAGGTGGAAACTATAAGGCTTATTTTGAATAAAAATTCACTTTTAATTGCCTTGAATCCGTTCAATATTCATCGATATACGGAAACTTTGAGTAAATATTTTTTTTATAAAAATAGGGGACAGCCTTCCTTATCAGAAACTGTCCCCATTGACTAAATATGATGTACTAATATAGCGCAGAATCATCCAAATTGCAAACATTAAAAAATCCCGTACAACTCATTACAAATCGGAGTTCACTCTGAACCTTCCTAATGAATTTCTCTACGCCCGGTGCTCCTTCTTTTTCGAGGGATGGCATCATCGATCTTCCTACCGCCGCACCGTCTGCTCCGAGTGCAAGAGCTTTATATACATCGGATCCGCTTTCGATTCCGCAATCTACGAATATCTTAACATCTTTGTCTTCGAGGGCTTCTTTTATCTCGGGAAGTATCATCATCGGAGGTACCGCATAGGGAAGACGTCCGTGATGATGGCTCACAATGATTCCCTTTGCTCCGATCTCCGCACATTTAAGTGCATCGGTTACGCTCAGTACTCCTTTTACGACAAAGGGAAGCTTTGTTGATTCGACATAGCTTCTGAGCATATCGCTCGTCTGAACAGCCATCTCCTCCGAGGCCACCACATCAAGTCCGTTTTCTCCGAATATATGGTCTATATCCATTCCGATTCCGAACGCCCCGATACTCTCGGCATATGCGAACTGGTCTCTTACCTTGCCGTTATCCGCATATGGCTTTACGATCCTGACGGTCTTTGCCCCGGTATCGACAATTTTCTTAAACATGTCGTTTTCCATCATTCCGCAGAAGTTAAGTATGTTGCAATTCTTTGCGGCAATGGAATATTCTTCAAGTCCCGTGAGCTCCCTTCCGTTTAACTGTCCTATATGCGAAAAGGCGGGAGTCAAAACAGGGCTGTCAAATTTCTCTCCCCAGATTTCGGTGGAGGTATCGGCCACAACTGAATCGATCAGTCTTTGTTCGAAGAGGATCGAATCCATGTATTTGGCCGTGATCTCATTTGCATCAGGTATTCTTGTATAAGCCATTTAACACCTCCTTAAGATAGCCCATGAACATGATGTATTTTTCATCGGAATCAAGATGCTCGAGTATGACGGGCATATCGTGATCTATCGCATCCATTTTCTCGACATAATGTCTTAAAGGGAACTCTCCGTCTCCGGGGCCGCATTCTTCCAGTCTTAATGTATATGCGCTGCCGAGATGAACATCCTTGATATGGCAGCTCTTGATACGGCGGCCTAGAAGCTCGGCACACTCATCGACGAATTCATCCGCATGAAAATATCTGTCCGCGGAATTGATCATATTTATTATATCCATATGAACCGCAAATCTGTCACGATCTACGGCTTCGATAAGTTTAAGGTAGTCTTTTGGGCCCGTGGGGATCATCCAGGGCATGGGCTCAAGGGTAAAATATGTGTTCTTAACATCCGCCCTGTCTATTACTTCCCTGACCATGGCAACAGTCTTATCCCAAGCATCCTTCGTAAAGTTTTCCTTATATCCTCCGTCCCAGATACGTCCGAAAGAACCCGCAACGTTAACCGCACATCTTGCCCCGAGAAAATCGGCAAGGCGAAGCTGCTCGACGCAATAATCCATATTGACTTTGCGCTCGTCTTCGTCAGCCGCAAGTGCATTTCTCCATATTCCGACTTCGGCTATGGTAATTCCCGCCTTCTCCGCAGCATCCTTATATGCGATTATCTTCTCTTCGGGCTCGTTACTCTGAACGGGAAATACAACGGTGGAACAGCCCAGATCGAGCTGCTTTTTAACCCATTCATCGGGTGATGAATGACGAAGAGGCGATGAAGTTCCTAATCTCATAAATATATCTCCCTAAACCTGCTCTTTTGCCGATTCAAGAGCAGCGATAACATGGTCACACCATTCGTCGAATTCGGGATCTTCCACCTGATATTCGGGATGTGCCAGAACATTTTCAAGTGCGATCTTTACACCCATGTCAAATCTGACATTCGTTGCCATATCGGGTACCACACGTTTTAACTTGCTGTTATCGAAAATAACGGATACGGATTTATCTCCGAGAAGAGATCCGGTGAAATCAAATCCGTACTTATCTCCCGCCGCACGCAGGAAATCCGTTGATACGTGATATGCATTAAGTTTCACTCCGAGAACATCCGCAATGGTCTGATAGATCTGGTCCCATGTGAGAGCTTCATCGGATGTAATCTGAAAAGCTTCTCCGATGGCATGTCTGTTTCCCATAAGTCCGGTATATCCGATTGCAAAGTCTCCGTTCCAGGTAACGGTCCAAAGGCTGGATCCGTCTCCCTGTATGATGACGGGCTTTCCATCAAGCATTCTCTTGATAACCTGCCAGAAACCTTTCTTGCCGTGAACTCCGAGAGGAACATTTCTCTCATCATATGTATGGCTGGGACGAACTATCGTTACGGGGAAGCCTTCCTCTTTGTATTTTTTCATAAGGAATTCTTCACACTCGATCTTATCCCTTGAATACTGCCAATAAGGATTTGCAAGAGAAGTTCCTTCGGTGATGATATAATTTGCGGCCGGTTTGTGATAAGCGGATGCCGAGCTGATATATATGTACTGTTTTGTTTTATCTTTGAAGATACGATAATCTCTTTCAACCTGCGATACATGGAATCCGATGAATTCGCATACGCAGTCGAAAGTCATATCGCCGATCTTTTCAAGTACTGCGTTTTCATCATTTACGTCGCATACGATACTGTGAACGCTTTCGGGAAGGACGTCATTTCTGTTTCCCCTGTTTAATACCCATACTTCCCAGTCAAGTTCGTTTATCAGTCTCTTAACGATAGCTGTGCTGATGGTGCCTGTTCCCCCGATGAACAATGCTTTCTTTTTCATGAAATACCCTCCTGTATAAAAGCCATTGGGGACGGCTCTCATGGTCCATGAGAACCGTCCCCGACGACACAATTTTAAAACCCTATCTCTTTGAGTACGGTATCGATGAGTTTTGCATTTTTAAGAGAGAACTCGGGAGTGATGTGAGGCTTCTCGCCGTTTAAGATACATCTTCCGAGCTGCTCTATCTCAAGCTTATAGTTATGAGGAACGGAAACCTTTCTTTCTACAACTCCGTCAGCGGTATAAATCTTATAACTTACATCGCCTTCCTGATTGTATTCAACATCGGATCTGATGCTTCCCTTGGTTCCGTGAATGAAGAGTCTGTCGAATCTTGAATTGCTGTTTTCCCCGAGGATCATTCCGATATTGAACGAAGCTCTTACTCCGTTCTTAAATCTCATGATCGCTGCGGTATTATAATCGACCCCGAGATCCGAAAACTCTGCGACTGCTTTAACCAGTTCAGGTTCGGAATCAACGAGAGTTAAGATCATGGTGGTGCAATAACAGCCGAGGTCATACATTGCACCGCCTCCGAATTCTTTGTGAAGGCGGAAATCTTCCTTGTACCCCTGTGTGATGAATGCGGATTCTATATAATCCACATCACCGATAATTCCACTTTCAATATCAGATTTAAGGCTCTCCACATAAGGGCTGTGAAGATATGCATAAGCCTCCATGAGATATACGCCGTTTTCTTCAGCACACTTGTACATCTCTGCAGCTTCCCCGGCGTTAAGCGCAAGAGGCTTTTCACAAAGGACATGTTTCTTGTTCTTAAGTGCTTCGGTAACCCACTTAAGATGCAGATCGTTGGGAAGGGGAATATATACGGCCTGAACATTGGGATCTGCGATGAGCTCGTCGTAGCTTCCGTAAGCTACCTCAAATCCGAACTCTTCCTTATACTTGTTTGCCTTCTCGGGATTTCTTCCAGCGATCGCATAAAGCTCGGCATTGTCCGATTTCTTTATTCCGGGTATGGTGGCCCATCTTGCGATGTTTGCGGTTCCGAGTATTCCCCATTTAATCTTATCCATGTAAGACCTCCCGTCTTATCTGCTGTGCCCCGGTGGAAGGCACGTTTGCTGTTTTATTTGGAAAGAAGATCCTCTACTGCTTTTCTGACATCACCCATGTCCACAGTGGGCTCGAATCTTGCCACTACTTTTCCCTCACGGTCAATGAGGAATTTGGTGAAATTCCACTTGATGTATGCCTTGTCACCGAAAGCCTTGTTGTTCATATCGGTGAACTTCTGAAGTGCTGCATTCTTGATTCCCTTGCCGAATCCTTCAAAAGGCTTATCGGTTGCAAGGTATGCAAAAAGAGGATGAGCATTCTCACCGTTTACTTCGATCTTTGCAAACTGAGGGAAATCGGTTCCGAACTTCATGGTACAGAACTGATGGATCTCTTCCTCATCCCCGGGTGCCTGGTTTGCGAACTGGTTGCAGGGGAAATCGAGGATCTCAAATCCCTTATCCTTCAGATCTTTGTACATAGCCTCAAGGGGCTCATAGTGAGGTGTAAATCCGCATCCTGTTGCGGTATTTACGATAAGAAGTACTTTTCCTTCGTACTCTTTTAAACTTACTTCATTGCCGGTTCTGTCCTTAGCTGTGAAATCGTATACTCCTGCCATAGTCTTCTCCTTTTGAATTAATCAACTGATTCCATGTTCGCAAGTGCTTTGTAGGTAAGAGCATAGAGCGTTTTAAATTCCTCTTCGGTAAGACCGACTTTTGCTGCGATCTCGCCGGGTATGTGAACAGCCTTAGCCTTAAGCTTCTTTCCCTCTTTGGTAAGTTTGAGTGTCAGAAGTCTTTCATCCTCATCGGATCGTTCCCTTGAAATGTATCCCGACAGCTCGAGTCTCTTAAGGACAGGAGTAAGGGTACCGTAATCAAGGTGAAGACATTCGGCAAGTTCCCTGGAGGAAGCCACTTCCTTCTCCCACATGACCATCATTACGATGTACTGGGTATAAGTAAGATCGAGCTCCTTAAGGTAGGGACCGTACTGTCTTACAAGTTCCTTTGAGCAGGCATAAAGCGGAAAACAAACCTGATTGCAAAGTTTAAGTCCGTCAAATTCGTTACCGTTTTTCATTTACGCTTACCTCATTTCACTTTTGAACAATTTACTTGTGCAAAAGTATTCTATAAAATTTCCCATCTACCGTCAATAAACAATTTATAAATTTTTATTCGGTAACTTTGAATTCGTAGAACTCGCCGGGATTTAATATAACTTCTCCGGTCAGCTCGGTAACGCGCTTAAGGTCATAGTGCAAAGCCTTCTTTGTCAGCTCGATCTCTTTTTCCTCGGTGCGTGACCGGGGAGCGAAATACTGAACGAGCTTTGTGTTTTCCGACTGAATATGAATGGTTGCACGAACGGGATGAGCATGACCCGTTACATGTGCGTAGAGGATAAACGTACCGTTGTCGTAATGGAATATCGATACATTGGGAGCGGTGACATATACGCCGCCGTAATTAAACTCCTGCTTAACCGAGTCAAAAGCCCATCCGGGAATCTTGGAAAGATCCGAAGGATTTTCGGGTACGTTTATAAGGAACATCTTTCCCTTACCGTAGGTATCCTTAAGGAACAGAGTCGAATGATACTCTCCCGCTCCTCCGTTAAGAAGTGACCAGGAAAGGTTATTTGAATGCTGGATATCCGCAAACATAACAGGCTGAACATCTTCCATATATCCTGCGGGATCGTCGGTCTTGTAGTATCTGGTTACGGAAAGCTTTCTTCCGGTAAGATATGCGCTGCTTATCTCCCTCCACTCATCCTCGGGAGCCTTTGCCATAAATCCGGGAGTTACAAATACTTTTCCGCCCGCCGCCATAAATGCCTTAAGCTTTCCGAAAATCTCCTTGTCATAAAGAGAACTTTCGGTCACGAGAACACTTCCCTCCTTGGGGAATATGGTTGTGGGATAAAGAGCGATGCCCTGCATTCCGAGAAAATCCTCAACATGGTTTTCGCCCTGTGATGCATAGGGGATATATGCGGGAATTCCGACGGGTTTTCCCGTTTTATCCAGCATCTTGTCTATTCTCGAAAACTGAAGTCCGAGAGGTGTTACGAGTTTGTTTTCATAAAGATCCGTCCACTGGAAAAGAGTGATCTCTTCGGGCTTAGCAAAAGCGGACAGATATCCCTGCTCGAGATAATCGTCGATGGGCCAGCACTGATAAGTATCAAACCAGGTTCCCTGATTACGGTTATCCGAAGCATCGTCCATCCATCTTACAATGCTGTAGCTAAGGTAGGTGGGAAGATGCTGATCCTGATATGCGCTTGCTCTCGTCTCGGTTCCGGTATAAACCTTGTCGAAGATATCCTTCTCGACATCGGGTCTGTATCCGGTCGCATGATATGACTCACGCCAATTGGGGAACTTGATGATCATCTTGATATTCGGATTGACCTTCTTCGCAGGACCGACGATCAGGTTCTCGGAGACATCCTTCATGAGGTCTCTTCTGAAATCGGTCCAGTTTCTGTCGCCTTTTGCCTTGATGCACTCTTCACAAGTGCAGTTGGTGAAATAGAAGTCATCGAGAATGACCTCGTCAAAAAGATCCGCACAATACTCGGATACTTTCTTTACATGCTCACGCATCTTGGGATTTGTGTAGCAGAATGTATCAAACAGTCTCTGCTTGGTTTTATCTTCTTCGGAAAGCTCGGGAACAACGGTGGTAAGTCCGCCGGATACTTCAACGCCCATGTCTCTGAAGAATTTTGTGATCTCTCTTATCTTGTCCTTTTCTACCCAATGGGATCCTCTGTAAGGCTCGAGATATACTTTATCGATGCCTACATATTTCTCGATAAAGTTGTACTGCTTTTCAAGAGTTTCAAGATCCATGTTCTGAAGGATCGCAGAAACGCAGTATACGGTTACTTTGAAATTATTAAAGTGTCCCATGAAGTCTACCTCTCAATTTACTGAGGAAAAACTCTTCGCTTTCCTCTTGATCATTATCACTTGCAACAAGCGGAGCCAGGTATTTATACAGTGCAAAGGCGTTGACGGCAAGGGCTCCGATCCATGCGCCGATCTCGGCATAGGCCGTTGCCTTAAATCCCAGCCTGCTCATTAAAAATGATATCACAAATATTCTCAGGAACATTTCGAGTATTCCCGAAGCCATAGGAAGCATCGGCTTTCCCATACCCTGGACGCAGTTTCTTACAACGAAGAGAACGTCGACAAAGATCATCATTATTCCGCATCTGGGAAGAAATATGCACGCCAGTTTGATCTGGGCGCTTCCCTGCAAAAGAATACGAGCCAGGAAACCGGGGAAGAATACCATGAGCGATCCCAAAAGAAGATACGATACGGCAGCTATGGAAAGAGATACGTACAAGCCGTCCCTTATCCTCTTAAACTTACCGGCACCGTAATTCTGGGAGGTATATGCGCTCATGGCATTTCCCGCAGTCGAAGCAGGATTCATGAAGAGATTGAGGTATTTGCTACATGCTGCATATGCTGCGGTATATACTACGCCGTAGCCGTTTACGAAATACTGGACGACCATGCATCCGACAGCCGTAATGGAGTTCATGAATGCCATGGGAAGTCCGTTTGCAAGAAGTTCGAAGAAGATCCTGTTTTCATTTTTAAAATGTTCTTTTTTCAGATGAATAACGGGAATTCGGCTGAGCCTGTAGATACAGAAAGCTGCGGAAATGACCTGTGCCACGATGGTAGCGATGGCAACTCCTTCAACTCCCATTCCCATACCGAAGATAAAGAAGCAGTTAAGTCCTACATTAAGGACTGAAGAAATGACTATTGCCTTAAGAGGTGTCTTGCTGTCTCCCAGTGCTCTAAGGACCGCTGCAGAGATGTTGTAGCAGATACCGGTGGAAAGTCCGCCGAAGATGATATATCCGTATTTAAGACTGTCAGCCATGATGATCTCATCAGTCTGAAGAAGTCTTAATGCGTAGGGAAGAAACGCTACGCTGAATGCGGATAAGAGAATGGATATAACCGCTCCAAGTTCGATGACTCCCGCCATTCTGTGCTTGAGTGCTTCGATATTTCCCGCACCGTAGCTCTGGGCAATAAGAACTCCGAAACCATTGGCTATTCCGAAGGAAAAACCGACGATAAGGAAGAAAAGCGAACCCATGTTTCCTACCGCAGCCAGGGCATTGTCTCCGAGTCCCTGTCCTACGATCCAAGTGTCCGCAAAATTATAAAACTGCTGTAGCATACTGGTCATAAGAAGGGGCCAGTAGAACTGCAGTATCAAAGTTGAAGGTTTTCCGGTTGTAAAATCAGTCTCACGACTTTTCATAGTTTGATCATCCTTTCATGACCTCATTCTATGCCGTGTCTGATTTTTATAGAATTACTTATTTGTTGAGTTTTGCCCATTTTTTGTTATTATAAAGGTATGAATAAGAATACTCAGGAAACAATACATTTCGATCATCCTTCATCCATCTCGGTAACCAATGACGAAACACCTGAGATCTACCCTCCTCATTGGCATAACGCGGCGGAATTTACCGTTGCGCTCAAGGATGGATGCAAATACAAGGTAGGCGATACCCTCTACAGATTAAATGCGGGGGATATTCTGCTTGCATGGCCCGGACAGATCCACGAAACTGTCAAGATACCCAGGAAAGGTGCGATGTTCATCCAGTTCGCATCGATCATCATCGAGAACAACATGGATCTCCTTTCGGTATCCAGATTCTTAAATGAATGCAATTATATATCCGCCAAAGAAGAATCGGTTCTTGCCGAGTTTATTGCGGACAGGATATTTGAGATTGAAAGGATCAGAAAAACGAACGACATGTTCTCCGAGACCAGAAGTAAGGGATGCGTTTACGAGATCCTTCTTAAGATTGCGGAGCATGTCATGTCGGATAACAGAGCAATCCTGGAGAATGAAGACACGACCAAGATCGGATGGCAGTACATCCATGCGGCATGTAATTACATCTCCGAGAATTCATCCAATCCGATCACCCAGACCGAAGTTGCGGATCATATCGGAATAAGCACCTACTATTTCTCGAAGCTGTTCAAACAGTACATGCACATCTCCTTCCCGGCATACCTTGCCAACATCAGGGTAAAGAGCGCCACATCTCTTCTGCTGGATAAAGGACTCTCGATCACGGATTGTGCGTTCATGGCGGGATTCCAGTCCACGACCACGTTCAATAAAGTCTTTAGGGAAATAACAGGCTACTCGCCCAGAAATTACAGAAAACTATACAGATGATAATACTCTCTAATAAAGCGTCCGCAAATTGCGGACGCTTTTGAATTAATACCCGGAATCGGACGGGATGTACCCGAGTTCATATACTTCTCCTTCAGTGTCGGTCACCCGAACCGCATAAAACTCACCCACCTCGGAAAGCAGATCCATTATTCCGTTTTGTTTTACCGTAAATGTAAAAGCAGAGTCACCTCCGAGTTCGTAAGTGAATTCACCGCTTGTATAGGTAACAGTTCCCTTAGAGCCTATTAGTGTAACCTCATCAGCATCCGGTATTTCAACATTTGTCATGTTAGTGTGACCATGTATGACCGCTGTATCCTCAGTAAGTTCTGCCGAAGGTCCGCGACCCGATCCCAAAATTTTAACAAAGGCCAATTCCGGCCAATAAGATAAAATATCCTCGCCCGAATCCAGTGTGTTTACCAAAGCGTCACAGGATCCGTTATATTCGATTATTCCATCTATGGTCAGGAATGAAGAAAGATCTTTCATTATGGGGTATCCCAACAGTTCCGTATCCCCTATGGAAATCCTTACTATATGATCATATATCTTCACATCACCATAAGTATAGTTATCCAGGGCAAAAACACAGCCTAAGGCACCATGATCAATATAACCCAATGCATTAATAACTATCTTACGGTTCTTATCGATTTCATCACATGAATTAAACGCTTCAGCCATAAGATACGGATAATCCCTATCATCCCCTGACAATACATATTCATATTCAATGCGTCCGTCGTATTCGTAGGTTTTCTGTCCTTCATAAATAAGGTCATCGTTCCTGAATTCTTCTATGCTTTCCGAAAGCGTATCATCCGGCTTTTGCGACCCTTCATTATAATTCCAAACATCCGCTATGATGAAAACAGTTATCACGATCACCAATATGGCAACCAGGATATGACCGAATATACTGTTTATAAACTTGGATAAACCCCTGATAACAACGGGCTCTTCCTTATCCGGATGCATTTCTTTTCTGAGAATATAAGAGTTTTGAATCAAAAGCTTAAATCCGGCTACCAGAAACATGGCTCCGGAAAAACCTATAATAAGATATATGATATTCGCTATACCGACATTCATTAATATAAAATAATTCATAAGTGTACCCCGTTATCAGATACCGAAAAACGGTCCAAGTATGGTTACCTGAGCTACTTTTCCGATAAAACCGAATACTACAAATCCCAATGCAAAGGAGAGAAAATTCGCAAGATAAGTAAATATGGTTATCCTACAGGTACTTTTATCGGAAACTTTTTTATAGACACTGATCTCCCATAAGGGTATGATCAGCAATTCCGCAACCGCGGTCCACAGATATACCGGTATCTTATAATCCGTTTGAAAAGAGATCCGACACAGATAATAGATTAAGACTGTGATAAGGTTAAACGATACATTTGTGCAGATATTAAGAGACTTAACCAAACGCTCCTTATCCGTGATGCCGGACTTTATGATCACAGGTTTTTCAACAAGCACGGTAAAGTAAGCAAGACCATACACAAGAAGCGGGCCTATAGCCATGAGAATAAGAACACCAATAATAAAAGATCCCATAATTTCATCCTCTTAAGATTGGGAACCCACCGGAGCCTTGCATTATCCGGTCATAACAGGAACAGAGAATATCAGAATAAAACTCAGAATTCACATAAAGAAAGGCGGATAACATCTTTAAAGAGTTTTTCATGAGCATTCTCCAAAAAACGCAACCCCCTAAAAAGATAATAACACACTGATGCATATAAAAAAACGCCCGCATGGTGCAAGCACCTGCGGGTCGTTTTTTTATATATATCTGTGGCAGTGATCTGTGAATTACATCATTCCGCCCATTCCTGCGCCTGCGGGCATAGGAGGCTGGGGCTCTTTGATGGTTGATACAACGCTCTCGGTGGTGAGAAGAGTTGATGCAACTGAAGTAGCGTTCTGAAGAGCGCTTCTGGTAACCTTAGCGGGATCAAGGATTCCGGCCTTAACCATGTCGACATACTCCTCGTTGAGAGCATCGAATCCCATTCCCTTCTTGGACTCACGAACCTTGTTTACAATAACGCTTCCGTCAAGTCCCGCGTTGGCTGCGATGTGATAAAGAGGAGCTTCGAGTGCCTTAAGGACAACTCTTGCACCGGTCTTCTCATCTCCGTCAAGGGTCTCAGCAAGCTCTGCAACCTTCTTGGATGCGTGGATGTAAGCTGATCCGCCGCCTGC
>JAEEGL013114813.1_pt1 | contig 23700 bp, 12 predicted proteins | sample 9134231 | NCBI WGS metagenome assembly JAEEGL01 (sample SAMN16246548, study PRJNA631951) | gut metagenome | biome: gut microbiome; feature: rumen; material: fiber-attached | host: Bos | place: Iran: Karaj | collected 2018-10 | reverse complement strand
TATGGCACTTGGTGCTCTTCAGGCTATCCAGGCTGCAGGCCGTACAGTAGGCACAGACATCTATCTTGTAGGTGTTGACGCTCTTACAGAGGTTGTTCAGGATGTTATCGATGGAACTATCTCCGGTACAGTATTCAATGACCATTTCTCACAGTCACACAGTGCTGCTGATGCTGCAGTTAACTATGTAACAGGTGATACAAATGAGCATTACATCGGTTGCGACTACAAGAAGGTTACAACAGACAACGCTGAAGAGATCCTTGGAATGATCCAGTAAAGCGTAAGCTTTCCACAGTCAAATAAGTATTAACGACCGTGGCGGGTGCTAGACATAAACATGCGCCCGCTGCGGTTTTTTGCAGAGAGAGTAAAAGGAGAAAAAGCATGGCAGAGTATTATCTGGAATTAAAGGGCGTATCAAAGTCCTTCCCGGGTGTCAAGGCTTTAGACAAGGTATCATTATCTATCCGCCCCGGTACTGTCCATGCGCTTATGGGAGAAAACGGAGCCGGCAAGTCCACTCTTATGAAGTGTCTCTTCGGTATCTACAAGATGGACGAGGGAGAGATCAGGATTGACGGTCAGCCGGTTGTTATCAACAACCCCGATGAAGCAATGGATATGGGTGTAGCTATGGTGCATCAGGAGTTGCAGCCCGTACTACCCAGGAGTGTGGCAGAGAATATGTACCTCGGTAGATTCCCTACCCACAACTATGGTCCTTTGAAGATCATTGACCATAAAAAGATGAACGAAGACACAAAACATTGGCTTAATCAGGTGGGCATGGATTTCGATCCCAAGACACCCCTTGCGGATCTTTCCATCGGCCAGATGCAGACCATCGAGATCGCCAAGGCGGTATCACGGGATGCAAAGGTTATCATATTTGATGAGCCCTCATCATCACTTTCCGAAAAGGAAGTTGACGTACTTTTCGGCATCATGGAGGACCTTCGTAAAAAGGGTGTTGCCATGATCTATATTTCACACAAGATGGACGAGATCAAGCGCATAGCAGACGATATCACCATCATGCGTGACGGCACTTATGTAGGCACGTGGCCTGCAGCCGAAATGACTACTGACGACATTATTGCAAAGATGGTTGGTAGAGAGCTCACCAACATCTACCCTGCACATGATGATCATCCCTCTGAGGTGGTTTTGGAGGTTAAAAATGTATCCTCCATACATGAGCATTCTTTCCAGGATTGCTCCTTCAATGTGAGAAAGGGTGAGATAGTAGGATTTGGCGGACTTGTAGGAGCCCAGCGTACAGAGCTTATGGAAGCTATATTCGGAATGAGGAATATTGCTTCGGGAGAGATTATAATTGACGGTAAAAAGGTCGATACCAAGTCACCCCGTAAGGCCATGGATGCCGGAGTGGGACTTATCACTGAGGACCGCCGTGGTAACGGTATCCTCGGATGCCTGTCCATCAAGGACAATGTAGGCGTATCGATTTATGACAAAAATCTGACAGCAGGCGTTGCTTTGGATCACCCCAAGATCAACAAGATCGTGGACAACAGTATCCAGCAGCTTTCCATCAAAACACCCAGCATGAACGAGGCTATCGCCAATCTTTCAGGTGGTAATCAGCAGAAGGTTATCATCGCACGCTGGCTGGCAAATGACCCGGATATCCTGGTCATGGATGAGCCTACCCGTGGTATCGATGTAGGTGCCAAGCACGAGATCTATGAGATCATGGTCAAGCTGGCCCAGGAGGGCAAGGCCATCATAATGATCTCGTCGGAGATGGCAGAGCTTTTAGGTATGTCAGACAGAATATATGTTATGTGTAACGGTCATATTCGCGGTGAGATCACAGACAAGGCGGAGATGACACAGGAAAAAGTAATGTATTACGCTACGCAGTTCTAAGGAGAAAAAGATATGAAAGCAAAATCATTTAATCTGAAGGATTTCCTGATCAACTATGGCGTTATCCTCGTCATGGTCATCCTGGTAATCTTTACAAGTATTAAGTCTCCGAACTTCTTGTCGGCAGCCAACATCAACGGACTGCTCCTTAATATGAGTTCAAGACTTGTTATAGCCCTTGGTATCGCAGGGTGCGTTATCACCGCAGGCTGCGACCTTTCCGCAGGTCGTATGATCGGTCTCGGTGGATGTATCGCCGGTGTTCTTTTACAGAAGGCTGATTATGCCGGCAGATTCTTTGAGGGCGGACAGCCCATGAACCTGCTCCTTGCTCTTTGCATCGTGATGCTCATCACCGCTGCATTCGGAGCTGTTACGGGTTTCTTCATTGCATTTTTGGATGTACCCCCCTTCATTTCAACTCTGGCTATGATGGAGATAGTATATGGTCTTAACCTTATCTTTACAGATGCTACTCCTCTCGGCGGATACGTAGAGACCTACACCAATCTTGCTACAACAGGATTTTTGGGAGTAAAGTGGCTTATCTGGATCGCCATCATCATTGGTGCGGTCAGCTGGTTCATTTTCAACATGACCCGTCACGGAAAGTACATGTATGCAATAGGTGCCAACCCTCAGGCTGCTGAGGTTGCCGGTGTTCCTGTTCGTACAACCCTCGTTCTTATCTATGCAAAGGCTGCAGCTTTATACGGACTTGCAGGTTTCATGCTTGGTGCTAAGTCAGGTGGTGCTTCCGTTAACTTAGGACTTGGTTATGAGATGGAAGCTATCGCAGCTTGTACCATCGGTGGCGTATCAGTTACAGGTGGTCGTGGTAAGGTATCATCAGCTATCATCGGTGTTGCTGTATTCGAGCTTTTGAAGGCTGCTCTGCAGTTTTTAGGCGTGAATGCAAACGCTCAGTGGGTAGCACTTGGTATCATCATCTACATCGCAATCTCACTGGATATCAGAAAGTATGTTGCGAAGAAGTAATTCCTTCATCTGATATTTGTGGTATAATAGCTCCCCGTTAGCGAGGGACGAGCTTTACGGGGACTAATACCAAACTCTTAGCGAAATCAAGACGGAGTCGTAGATTGAGCTTAGATGTTGTGGTATAATAGCAGGCGGTCAATTATCTGTTGACCGTCTGTTTTGTATAAGGAGATAAAATATTGTATTCGGTATTACTTGTGGATGACGAGGAAGAAGTCCTTGAGGTTATAAAAAAGAAGTTAGACTGGGAGGCCCTTGGCTTTGAAGTGGCAGGGTCGGCAGCTAACGGAGTGGAGGCTCTTGAATTTGTGGAGGCCCATCAGCCTGATGTGGTACTATCAGATATCCGTATGCCCTATATGAACGGTCTGGAGTTTGCCAAACAGGTTCATGAATTGTATCCGGATATCAATATGATCATTTTTTCCGGCTTCGATGATTTTGAATTTGCAAAGTCAGCCATTTCACTTGGGGTAAAGGACTATCTTTTAAAGCCCATCGATACGGCTGAGCTTTTTGACATATTTAAAAAGACAAAGCAGCGGCTTGATGAGGAGAGAGAAAAGCAAAACAATATCGAGAGGCTGCAGCAGTATTATAATGACAGTCTCCCCATTCTCCGCGAGAGCTTTTTGATCTCCCTTATCGAGGGCAATGTGGATACAAAGCGTCTGAAGGAGACATTGGCAGATTATGGTCTGAACCTTTCCGGTCCGTGCTATGCAGTATCGGTTATCCATTTATCCGATCTAAAGGATACCGGAGATATGGACAGAAGACTGCAGATCATTTCCCTGAGAAAGACCGTGGAGGAGAGGCTTACCCATGAGGGGCGGGACATCCTGTTTTCCTACAGGGATGATATAGTATCCATTGTCCAGATGGATGAGGCGTCCCAGATTAGCGCCTATACCAACGAGTGCGATCGTTTTGCCGCAAGCATTTTGCATATCAGGGGCATGGTAATCACCTTTGGCATAGGAAGAACGGTGGATACCTTAACCGAGCTTTCCTCATCCTATAACGGAGCGGTGGAGGCTTTGTCCCTTCGGGTTATCTACGGACGGGGTACAGCCATCAACATTTCCGATATCGAGCCTCACAGCAATGTGTCAAAGGAGTGGGAGTCGGTAGCCTTTGACGAGATACTTCGCATGATAAAGCTGGGCTCCGAGGATGATGTCAAAAATGCCATAGAAAACTATGTCCAGTGTCTGATCGAAGCGCGGCCGGACCCCTCAGGCTTTAGGCTTCACATGATGGAGATCCTGACCGGTTTTTATAAGTTTTTAAACAACAACGAGATAACCGCAGATGAGGTGGGGATCAGTGAAACGGACCAGTACGGAAGACTTTTGATGATCGACTCTGCCCAGGAACTTGCCACCTGGTTTACGGACATCGGCCTTACAGTCAGGAATATTTTAAGGGAGCAGCGCAGCAGTGCCACCCGTTCTTTTGTTAAAAATGCAAAGGACTATGTTAGGGACCACTTTGGTGACAGTGACCTTACCATTAATGATGTGTGCCAGGAGTTAGGTGTTTCCTGCGCATATTTTTCAACGGTGTTTAAAAAGGAAACGGGGCAGACCTTTATCAATTATCTGACGGACTACCGTATGCAGGAGGCTGTTCGGATGATGATAGAGCAGGATGAAAAAACCTATGTTATAGCGGAAAAAGTGGGGTATTCCGACGCCAACTATTTCAGCTACGTTTTCAAAAAACAGTTTGGAATGTCACCGACTAAATATAAGAAACAACAAAAATAAGGACTTCATCGGCGGACCGACTATATAGATTATTTGACAGTAAAAAGGTCAGGCTGAAAGGAAAGCCATCTTGGGAATAAAGACAATATTTGACAATCGAAACAGGAGCATCAGGGTGACCATTGCAGTGTCATTCTCTCTTGTTGCGAGTATTTCCATGATCCTTTTGGGCACCATCCTTTATCGCCAGCTCTCCCAGCAGGAGGCCATCAACACCACCGAGCGGGAGGAGCAGTTTCTCGATCAGACCAGAAGGTCATTAGAGGATTATCTTCATAACATGAGGCGCACATCAGACGCACTGTACTTTATCGGCATTAAAAACAAGGACATGACGGTGGATGATATTTCTGACGAGATGAATCTGCTTTACGAATCCGACAGGGACAATCTGGTGAGTATTGCCCTGTATTCCGCAGACGGTGAGCTTATCGGCGCCAGTCCCACCGCCACCAAAAAGGTCTCGGCAGATGTCAGGACCCAGGACTGGTTTATTGATGCCAGCAAAAGCATAGAAAATCTTCATTTTTCCATTCCACATGTTCAGGACCTTTTTGACGAGGCCATAGGTCAGTACCATTGGGTGATCTCCGTAAGCCGCAGGGTGGAGATCAACCGCGCCGGCTATCCCCAGCAGGGCGTGCTTTTGGTTGACATGAATTTTGATGCCATATCCCAGCTTTTAAACAAAGCCAATGCGGACAGCATGACGGGCTACATCTATCTCTGTGATGAAAAGGGGGATATCATATATCATCCAAGACAAAAGCTTTTAAACGCAGGGCTTTTGGAGGAGGACAGCGTTAACATGGCATCCCGGTCAGACGGAAGCTATACCGACAGCTTCGGAGGAGAGGAGCGGATATCCATCGTAAAGACCATAAGCTACACCGGATGGAAGCTAATTAGCGTGATCCCCATGTCATCCTTCAGGATCAGTCTGGATAAAATGCAGTATTTAGTTGTGCTTATGCTATCCCTTGCCATCATAGGAGTCATCCTGGTAAACCAGCTGGTGACAGCGCGGATCACAAGACCAATAGTTAAGCTTGAAGATGCAGTCCGTGATATGGAGTCCGGCAACCTCTATCCCGTTATCCGTCAGGAGGGTCCCAGGGAGGTGGCCCATTTGGCTCATACCTTAAGCCGCTCTGTAATAACCATAAGGCAGCTCATGGATGATCTTGTGGCGGAGCAGGAGGAGAAGAGAAAGAGCGAGCTTGACGCCTTGCAGTCCCAGATCAACCCGCATTTTCTATACAATGCTCTTGACTCAGTGGTGTGGCTCATAGAGGGTGAGCGTTATCAGGATGCGGTCTACACGGTAAAGGAGCTGGCCAATCTCATGCGTGTATCCATCAGCCATGGCCGCACGGTGATCCCGGTAGCCGATGAGATCCGGCATGCCCAAAGCTATATGAACATACAGAACATCCGCTATCGCAACACCTTTGATGTGGAATTTGATATAGATGAGGAAATCAAAAATGCCTGCACCGTTAAGCTTATCGTACAGCCTCTCCTGGAGAATGCTATTTATTATGGTGTAAATGGCATGGAAGAGGATGCCGAGATCCGCATCCACGGCTACAAAAAGGACGGGGATGTTTATATCGATGTGTCCGACAATGGAATAGGCATGCCAAAAGAGCAGGTGGAGGTGCTTTTGGATCCCGACCGTTCCGCGGAATACAGAAAAGCTCACGAGTCCTCGGGAATGAGGCACGGAAACGGGGTGGGGCTTATCAATGTGGATATGCGTATCAGGCTTTTGTTCGGTCTAAAATACGGACTTATCATAGAAAGTGAGCCTGACGAGGGTACCACCATGAGCATACACATACCCTTTATCGAATACACGGATGATATAGAGCAGAGGCTTAAAAAACGATGAAAGATTTTAAACTACCTACAGGAAAATATATGGCCATAGTGCTCATCGGCCTTATCCTTGTGGCGATTTATGCTGCCATCCGGCTTATGCAGGTGGATATCCCCGAGGAGCCGAAGAAGGTTTCTGTTGTGGTGGAAAACTCCGGCAGCGATCGGTGGAACAGCTATTTCATGGGAATAGAGCAGGCCGCTTTGGACAGAGACGTGGAGGTTTCCACTGTAATGACCACCTACTTTTCCGATGAAGCCACAAGGGATCTCATGGTAACCTCCGAATACCTTGGGGGCGCCAATGCAGTCATCACAAAAAAAGAACCGGATGCCGGTCTTACTGCGGAAATGCTTTCCAAAGAGCTTTTTAATGAGTACGGCGGCGTCATGACCGACAGGAGCGTGGCCCTTTTTTCCGGCAGCAAATATGATACCTTCACAAATGAGGTAGCGTCCCTTTTGGGGGATTATATTAAAAACGCCGGCGGCGAGATCCTGTGGCAGCAAAATGCCCCCTGTAATGTTTCCAGGCTTTTAAAAAAGAGTAAAAGAACGGATATCATAGTGGCTCTTGATGATGAGTGCCTGTACCAGGCGGCGGCCTATCTTAACTCCAAAAAAAGTGACAGGAGACGCCTTATCGGTATAGGCTGTTCCCCGGATTGTGTTTACTATCTGGACCGGGGTATCATAGATGCCATGCTGGTGCCGGATGATTTTACACTCGGCTATGAGAGCCTGCTTACTGCGGTGGAGGAGGGAGATATGGAGAGCATCAGACCCCAGATGAAGATGATCCATCCCAGCGAGGTGTACGAGAAAGAAAATGAAAAACTGCTTTTCCCGTGATATGACAATTTAAAGACTATCGCCGCATACTCTATGGCGGATCGTGTTCTGTATTGTGCAAAGCGACAGATCTTTCTGAAAGGAAGTTTTAAATGAAAAAGCTTATCACAGTTTTATTATCATTGAACATAATTCTTGGCCTGACAGGTTGCCAAAATGCCCCGGAAGAGAAAAACGAGATCACCATCGGAGTGGTGGTCTATGACGAATATGACACCTTTGTGGGACAGCTTTTGAATGTGTTCATGGAGCAGGTGTCGGATAAAATGCTCTCCGATGACATCAAGATAAATGTGCTTAGGGAATCCTCCGCCGGCAGCCAGATCACCCAGAACGATCAGGTGCTGGATTTTATAAAAAAGGGCTGTGATGTTATCTGTGTAAACCTGGTGGACCGCACCGATCCGGCCATGATAATCGATTCCGCCAGAGATGCGGATGTGCCGGTGATCTTTTTTAACAGGGAACTGGTGACCCAGGATCTCTACAGCTGGGAAAAGCTCTACTATGTGGGAGCGGATGCTTATGACTCCGGAAACATTGAGGGGCAGATGGTGGCAGATGCGTACCTTTCGGATAAGAGCATTGATAAAAACGGTGACGGCCAGCTTCAGATCATTGTTTTGGAGGGAGAGCCGGGACACCAGGATGCCATTATCCGCTCGGAGTATTCAGTTAGCAAGATCATGGATAACGGGATAGCTGTGGATAAGCTGGAAAGCGGTATCGCAAACTGGAAACGCTCCGAGGCCCAGACAAAAATGGCCCGGATGATAGACCGCTACGGCAAAGATATCGAGGTGGTACTTTCAAACAATGATGATATGGCTCTCGGCGCCATCGATGAATATGAGGCAAGGAATACCCCCATGGCGGATCGGCCTGTGATAGTGGGCATAGACGGGACGGATGTTGGGCTTGAGGCGGTGGAGGAGGGCACAATGCTCGGCACCGTATACAACGACAAGGAAAAACAGGGCAGGGCTATGTTTGAACTGGCGGTAGCCCTGGCCACGGGTACGGACACCACATCACTTGAACTTACGGATGGAAAATATATTCGCTTCCCCTACGCCAGAGTTGAAAAATCCAATATTTCTGATTATTTGGAGTAATAAAATGGCGGGCCATTAAAGCCCGTCATTTCACATCTTTGTAAAAAAGCTGATAGGATAAACCTAATGGATGATATACCCCAGCTGTGACAGCACCGTAGTGGCCTGGGATAAAGAGTCGGCATCATACATCTCCACGTGTAAAGCCCCCTCCTGGAATTCCCGGTTGTGGACGATGCCGATATTTTTAATGGATATATCGTTTTGGGCAAGGATGGTGGCCACTCTGGCGATACCACCCACCTCATCATCAAGATCACAGTAAAACTCAAATACCCTGGGAAGCAGACCATGAGACTTTATGGTGATGGAATCCCGAAAGTCCTTGGCATGGGAAAACATTTCAAAAATTGCTTCTTCATCCCGTGCCTCGATGGCATATTTAAACTCGGAAAGCTCATCCTCATACAGTGATAAAAGTTCTAATATGGCATCCCTGTTTTCAAGGCAAATATCTCTCCACATTACGGGGGAGGAAGCTGCGATCCTGGTTACATCACGAAAGCCTCCTGCAGCTATGGTGCGAAGGATGTCGTCTTTATTATTCGTATTTACCATATTAACAAGTGCTGCTGACATCACATGTGGCAGATGGGAAATGGCTGCCGTGGCAAAGTCATGATCTGTCGTGGTAAGGGTAAGGGGAATGGCGGAAAGGCTGTTGATATAATCCGAAAACTCATTTACCCTTGCCGGATCAATGTCATCATTTTGTGTCAGGATATAATAGGCGTTTTCCAAAAGAGAGGCAGAGGAGTTTGAAAAGCCGGTCTTTTCCGAACCTGTCATGGGATGGCCTCCGATAAACTGCCGTGAGAGCCCAAGGGATGCCACCTCCTTTTGTATCGCTCCCTTTACGGAGCCCACATCTGTTATAAGACAGCTATCCTTTATATCAGGCAAAAGCTCCTTTAAGTATTCCACATTAGTCCTTACGGGACAGCACAAAAACAGCACATCCATGCTGCCGAATTCCGAAAGTGGGATAAAATCTTCATTTTCCGTCACCCCTGTATCAAAGGCTTCCTGAAGAGTTTCCTTATGCGAAGCATGGGCATATATTTTAGAGTCGGGGTATACGCGGCAGATTGCCTTTGCGATAGCGCCGCCGATGAGCCCCAAACCGATGAAACCGATTTTTTTGTAGTTCATTTTATTTACCTCCGACTATGATTTTACATTAAAATGAGTTATAATGCTACCTGAATAGGTATTTTTAGAAACAAATCACATAGGAGTAAATATGGAGTATATTACAAACGAAGCGTGGAGCGAATTCTACGATCAGATCGAGCCCTCAAAACGGAGGGAGATATTGGACAGACTGCTTGAAGAGGTGGAGGACGACGGGGCAAATGAACTTCGGAAGTCCCTTTTTACTGAGAGGCACAAGCCGCCGAAAAATGCAGTCCGGGAAGTGGACAACGGGATATGGCATGTGATAATCGTTCCATCCAACTTAAAGCTTCAGTACAGGATGACCCCGGGAACAAAGACAGAGATCAAAAATTCCATGAAGGCCATCGGAGTGACGGATGTGGACAAGACCGATCCGGTACAGGTGTCAGCCGTATACTGGGAGATCAGGAACACAGCCAGGCGCTATTTTACCACCTGTAGCGGTCCCAAGTACGCCAGAAAGCTTTTCGGGATCATACCATCCAGCGATGCGGAGCAGCTTCGCAAGACCGCCGAGGATGTTTGGGCCTGTGCGGTGGGAGTGCCGGAGCACTATAAAATGGTTGAGGAGATGAGGATTTTTTCGGACGCAGTTAAGGACGAATTCTTTGACTACTTTGATGATGCGGAGAGGGTTTATAATTTAGTAGTCGCAGACAAGCAGTAATTTCAAAAATGCATCACAGACAGGTAACTTAAGGAGGAAATACAAAACACAGAAAAGTAGTAGTGTTCCTGTTTTCAAATACTTGGACTTATTTGGAAGCGGTTACACTGGCTTCACCTGCACACCGCAGGGGGAGCATAAAAGAGGGGGAAATATGCTATTAACGGAAATCGACGAATCAAATCTATATTATTTCAGCGAAGCCATACTTGAAAGGTATGCGCTCAGATCCGACAAAGATACATTCATAGGCCTTGTAGACGATAATGACCACGCAGCAGGCGCAGCGGCTTTGTCTGCAAGGCATGACAACATGCAGTTAGACTATATCGGCATCGAGGATGACAGTCGTGGCCGGGGATTGGGCAGTGAGTTTATTAATGCCATTGCAGAGTGCATTGATGAGACCATGTTTAAAAATCTTACCGCCATCATGTATTTAAAACCCGATGAGCCGGACAATTCCATTGCAAAATTTCTTAAAAAGAACGGCTTTAAATCCCAAACCATCGAGGGCAGACGAAATTGCTATGACCTTCGTAAGATCTGCAAAATGGCCGAGGAGTCAGACAGAAAAAAGTTTGATACCGGTACCATTTTAAAAAGCACGGATATAAACGAAAAACTCAGGGAAATGCTCTATGAATTAGACGATATCTACACACCCAAGTCAGATGCCTATATTGATGCCAACGAGGTGCTCTCCGAGGATAATCTTTACGGCGGCATCTACGTTAAGGAGGGCAGGATAACAGCCTCCCTTGTGGCGCTTCCCTGTGCAGACGGCATTCTGATCGAGGGCATTTATTCCTCCACCGGGGGCCGAAACGGACTTAAGGAGCTTTTTGACAACGCCGTAGTCAAGGTGGCGGCTCAAAAGGATATCCCGCCATATCTTTATATCGACACCATAGGAGAGACCTTCCAAAAATATGAGGAAAAACTCATGGGAGAAAAGGGATTATCCCCCGTTTCATCCTATGAGGCCTATGTTTTTACAAGGGAATTGAGGTGACATATGGATCAGTCAGGAGAAATCATAATAACCACGGAAGTCCCCAAATCTAAGGAAGAAGACAGTCAACATGTAGTATCGGGAACTGAATTTCAGGAGTTTGTGAACGAGGATAATGCGCCTCTTTTGCAAAGTGCTGCAGTGCAGGGATCTGTACAGGCCGGGCCCGAAGCTGTGGCAAGGGATCTCATTGAACATGATGAGCTCCATGATGTCTATGCGCCGGCATATACTGAACAGCAGCATAAAGAGGCCTACGGTCCCTTTGATCCCATCACAGGTTTCGCGGACAAAAAGGTCCGCAGCGACATGCGTATCGTAAAGGCAAGATACGAGCAGGTAAACCAGGCTTTTGATGACGCCATCAAAAGGTTTACTGAGGTTAGTGATGCAGCAAAAAGCATTAAAAAGCCTAAACCTGAGGGAAAAAAGTTTTCCGGGGATCTTGAAAAGATCATCGACTTTTCTCTTATGCTAAAGGGCAAGCGCAATATGCTTACGGAGCTTTTGTCCAATCAGGAAAGCTCGAATATCACTCAAAAGCTTAATGGTGAACAGGATCATGATAAATGGGAAGAGATCCTTTTGCCCTATGTGCTTGAGTATGACAAGACATCAAATGTTATCTCTGATATGGCCATCAGTATCAATCAGCTTTCAAGGGCTGTGGAAAAACATGATGACACTGTGGTCTTTTCACACTTTGCAGATGCAGTAGGCCTTAACTTTGTAAACTGGGCCAATAACAAGGACCCCGGGAAGGATGTCCAGGATTATAATGCCCTTTTAGAGGGTGAGAGACTTCGGGCGGAAATGTTTTTAAGCGCCATCAGAGTAAAGCCCGAGGGAGAGCGTGCCCGTTACAGCTTCAGAAAGGGCTTTGTGGATTCCTATCTTAATAGCGTCCGCCAGACAGAGTCCTCAGCCGATACGGAGCAAAAGCTTGGCTTTGGGACTGATTATGATCCCATACGGATCGGTAAAAACCTCTGGCCCGATGCCGCCATGCGTCAGGATGAGAGTACCAGGTGGCGGACAGATATTTTATATTCCACCAGGATGAACTTTGAGCTCTTCCTTCAGTTAGCCTGCAAATATGCCGATGATTCCGGGACATATAATCAGGATGAAAAGGGGCTGGTTGACTGTTTTACCGGAGTGTGGGGTACGATGATGCCCGTATTTAAGGCGGTATCAAATGCCTTTGAAAAGGCTGCCACCCAAAAGAATGCGGACAATCTTAAACTGTTTTCAAAATATGTTGAGATGTCCCGTCAGATAGGTGAGCTTTTCGGTCATATGCGCCTGACCTACCAGTCGCTTTACAAAAGGATAGAAAAAAATGACGGGTTCACCTTAGGTGAAACCAAAGAGGCTCTTATGAAACAGGTGGGAGCCTTAAAAGCCATGACCTTAAACGACAAAGGGAATGAAATGGATCTTTCAAAGATGTCACTTGATGACATTTTATCCCTTTGCACCCAAATGGTTAAAAACGGCGAGGTGCTTGCAGGCTATGCCGATGATATCATAGAAAAGGAGCCTGTGGAGGTAAACGATCGTGGGATCTCCACCGTAGCCAGCTTTGCCATTGATGATGATATCTCCAAAGAAGAGTTTGAAAAAATATCCGACAGGATAAAGATCCGGCATAAGCTGGACAGTGCCCGTATGGATAAATACCGGTCTGAGGATGAGCTCTTCAGACAGATAAAATCCGAGGAGGCGGCATGCAAAGAGCTTGAAAAGGAGCTTCATGCACAGCTTGAGGCCATGGAGATCGATGAGGCCAGGGAGGCTGAGCTTCGTGCCCATCAGACAATCCATATAACTCATTTAAAGGGTGTTCAAAGGGGATATATCCCAACCGATGCCATGGGCCATATCAAAGGCTTTAAGGATTACGAGGGCAATCAGATCACCAGGGTCGGCAAGATAGATGCATTTTTCCATAAAAAGGAGCTTAAGGGGGATGCCATAAGAGAGCGCATGGAAAAGCATGTCAGGCTCTTCCTTTCCAACAGGGACGGTGTTACCGACACATCCATGCTTACGACTGTAAATAATCTTTTTGATTCCTGCGATCTTGCAGCCCACCTTGAAAAGGATACGGGACTGTCCCAGGTGGATAGGACAAAGCTTGCGTTTATCAGCAGGCTCTTAAATACCGGGCTTTCAACTGATGTGGCCAATATCATAAGGGAGGTGCAGGATGCTGAGCTCATGCCGGTGATAGATGAATCGGTGGAGCTGTCCATGAACAGTCAGTTTATGAAGGACCACACTGATGCCGCCAGGATGATAGTCTTGCAAAAGCTTTTATCCACGGTTTCCGAAGCATCAATGGGGCCGGCAGTAAGCCAGGAGGTAAAGGACCGGCTTCTTGCCATCAGAAGCAATGTAAATCTCATGTACGGCGCCCTTACAAATGGCGAGGACTACAGGGAGGCCATGCGTCTCCAAAAGATCGAGAAGATCAATAAAGCTCTTACCCGAAATGGAGAGCTGCTTATCGATATCCAGGCCCAGCTTAACACCTACACCCCTCACCAGAATCTTACCGAGGACAATACCATTTCCCAGGAGCAGGTGGATGAGCTGAATCGCATGGTAAGTGATACCTCCCATGCGGCAATTAAGGTCAGTACACAAAAGGCCAGGCATGAACAGCTGGCAAAGCACACTGTATCCCAGCTTGAGATCGACAGGAGACTTGAGGTGTTAAAAAAGGATCTGGCTACCACTCCCGTTCTTGTTAAAAAGCCCCCTAAGATCTTTGACTTTGAGGTTCTTCGGGCCCGGGGTGAGGAGGAGCTGGATCTGACTGCTGTGGCTCACTTTAATGAGGGCATGGCGGCCTGCTTACCTGAATACAATGACCTTGACGAGGAAACCAAAGCCTATATCTTAAATCAGGCAAAGCTTCAGATACCCCATATAATGGATGGAGTATCCGACATCAAAAACTTTACCGAGGCCCAGATGGCCTTCTTTACCGGAACCCTTGCAGGCAGGATGTCGGATCTTGTGCTTTCCCGGGAAAAAGTGGAAAAAAGCAGGGAGTACTACCGATATGCCATTTACGGTTCCATCAGGGGCCAGGAGGTGGTTGACGAAAAGACATGGAGTTCCAAAAGGACCTATATTGATATGTTTAAGGATGCCATCATGGCCGAGTGTTGGGATGCATCCTTTGAAAAGGGAGTTTATGTAAAGCTAAAGGGACTGCAGAAATCCTCCTCCCTTTCAGCGGATGCCATGCGCGGAGAGCGCAGAGTTGATCGCATCCTTAATTTTGACAATATAGTTACAAGAGTCTGCGTCCAGATGCAGATCGAGAAGCCTCAGACTTTTTATGAGTTCTGTGAGGACAATGACTATTTAAATACCGGCATATTCAAAAGCCAGGACAAAACCAAAACCTATGACAAAGCGGTTGATGCTTACAGGAAATATATAGACTCTCATTTTAAGGATAAGGCCGCAGAGATCAAGCCTGCCATTAAGATTGACGGTCAGGATATAAATTCAGGGGAAAAAATGGCGGGCTTTTTGAAGGCTTATTTCAGTGAGTACGGAGTTGCATCCGGCGGCTCATCTCTTTGCCGCGCCATGGAAAAGCCCTTTAACGAGCAGGATAACGATGCTTATCAAAAGACTTTGACGGGGAAGCAGCTTTTATATCGGGCCAGGCTTTCTGCAATAAAAGAGACTTTAGCAACCAAGGGCTTTATCATTACAGCCCCGATGGAAAGTTACCTGGGTGATGCTCTTTATGCAGATCAAAGAGTTTGGGAAAAGGAGCAGAACCGCCTTGTGGATTACATTGTACAAAACAAGCGGGATGAGTCGGTTGTGGAGCGCACCAAAAACAGAATAAAAGCCCTTCAGGAGCTAAACAACGGCCAGCTGAATGATATACTTCCCATTCTTCTTAAAAATAATGATTTTGCCAAAAGCATCGCAACCTATGAAGAAGATGAATATCTTACATTCCTAAGCAGAAGGCTGCCCAGGATCAATGATGTGATATCCAATATGGTAAAGTACGGATACATTGACCAGTATCTGATCGAGCGCGGGAAAGAAATGGCAGAGTATGTCATGTCTGATGAGACCATTGATGTGGAGGCGCATTTGGGATTAAAGCAGCTTACCAAAGACATCGACGACCAGAAGATCATATATGAAGGCAAGACCACCACCCTTAAGGCTGCCATCGGTTTGGAAATAAACCGGGATTCCCATAAGCAGGAGGACGAGATGAAGGCCTTCTTCGGCGGAAGTCTTGTAATGGCTGTTCTTGCAAAGGAGGGACCGGCGGCCATTTTAAACACCAAGAGGATGGATGCCATCAGAAGAAGGGTGATGAAAAACACCAAAGAGCTTAAAAAGGTGTTGGAAGATGATTCCCTTTTTACAAAGACATTAAAAGACCGTACCACGGTATCCATGACCTCCAGTGAGAAAAAGGCCGCGCTGATATCCATTTACCACAGTGAGCGTAATGATATCTTAATGTGCTCTACGGAAAAATACAGGGAAAAGCTTAAGGAGCGGATAAAAAAGTCCATAACGGTCATAAACACAAACTTTGCCATGGCGGCAAAGCTTACCGAGGCACGCAATGAGCAAAAGACCTTTGGCGCAAGTCTCAGGGATACAAAGCGGACCGGCAGGGAGTATTTCAGAAAATACACGACGGACAGCGACAAGATGTTTACTTCCGTTGCAGGCAGCTTCAATAAAGAGATTTTTGACAGCACCACCATAGATCCGCAGCACAAGGCGCTTCTTTTGCAGCTGTATAATGACAGAAAGACTTTTTTGAAAAACCCGGCTACTGCATCCCTTTATATTGCGGGATTAAAGCGCATTGTGGCCCATCTTTCCGACAAAAAGGCAGAGGGCGAAACCGACGAAAAGGATATCCTTATCAAAAAGGATATTGTAGCAATGCTTTCCCTCAGGGTATTTTTAAATGCCACTGATGATTTTATCGAAAATAAGGCAAAGCCGGAGGGGCTTATAAGGGAGGCGGATGCAGCCGCATTCAGAAGCGGTCTTATGGAGATGTACTGTTCTCAGATCATGAGCGCCGCCGTTACCTATACCAAGGATGATTACAGGAAAAATATTGAGGACCTGTTTAAAAATGTTGTAAAGGATAAATTTACCGATAAAAAGCACAGCCTGGGTGCGGTCCGCTACATTGTGGACGACTGGGCCGGTATATCAGCAGTATCATCCGAGTCCGCCACCGGTGAGAGGATGGAGGATACCAAAACCCGTCAGGACTTTGAAAAAGCCCTTGTCAAAAAGCTAAACGAAGGCCAAAAGGCTTTCTTTGAAAAGCTTTCAAACGACGGTAAGGTGGTCTTTGCCCACTTTTTGTGTCAGGCCACTGTGGGTATTCCATTAAACGTGGTCATGCAAAATATACTCGGTCTGGGAGAGGGTGCATCCGACAGTCTCGGAGTAACAGCCGATGCCATTGTTATGAACTACCTTAAGGGCGAGTCTCTGTCTGCAGATGTTGTAATGATAGACTATGCCTCTTTGACTGACAGCATCGAGAGCAAACAGGAGGTTATGTTTGAGCCCTTCCAGCTTATGAAGGAAGTGGAGATACTCCGTAGCAGACAGCAGCTTCTTGAAAGGGAAAAGGCCGAGGAAAGACGGCTTTCCATTGATAAGCTCCACACAGGGATGAATGATGCCGCCACCTGTGCCGGAGAATTTGCGGCCCAGTTCAGAAAGGATACCAGGCTTCCCAACATAAGAAAGCTGTGGCGATATTATACCGTACTACGTGCCTATGCCCTGGAGTTTGACCAGTTAAGCGATCTGAAAGATTCTGAGCTTAAAAATGGCGAAAAAGAGATGCTTGAGGATTATAAGCATCTCCAGGAGTATGTGCTCCTTTTGGAAAAGCAGCGGGCATGGACAGATAAAACTTCTGAGGCCGATAAAAAGGCCTTGAGGGATGCAAGACAAAAGATTGAAAATCGGTTTAAAGATAAGTTAGGGCTTTACGGGGATGTTTTGGAGGATGAAAAGCGGGACGGCATTTTCTGCGGTATACGCGGATACCTCTATGAAAAGGATTCCAAAAAGGCCCAGGGCGAGCTTGCGGTGCTTGACAGGGAGGAGAGGGATTATCCTCCTGATGTGGTAAAGGCAGTCAAGCAGATTGATAAGTGGGTGGCAAAAAACACCAGCGAAAGGCTTGGTGATACCGAGTCCCACTTTGGCCATGAGGTATTAAGCCATCCCTTCAGGGAGAGACTTTTTATCTACTATGTGATCGAGTTTAAAAAGTACGAGGCTCCTTCGGAGTTGGATGCGGCCATGGCACTTAATGGCTATGTTCCCAACTTTGATCTGTTTAAAAAGAAGATGGAGCGCTCAGGCTTTAACATTTTACACCAGCTTTCCAGCGGCGGCGTTAAGGATTTCCACTACATCAAAAAGTATGGGCTATTGGATTCCTATGGTGCCAACAAGACCCACAAGTTAGAGGCTGCCATGCGGACTCTTGATGAGCCCAGATTTGATATGCAGGGCAGGATCAGGGACATCTCTGACAAGCGGGCCCTTGCCGGCAGAAGGGAGCTTCCCAGGGAGGTCCGTATCCGAGAGTCCTGCTACATGGACCTTGTTGCCCAGATCGCAAGGCAAAAGAGGCTTCTTGAGGATAAGGAAAATGAAGAGAAAAACGCCCGTCAGATAGAGGCTCAGGCTCATATCATAATACGCTCACTTCTTCGGCTTATGGCCGCCGATTCAGAGGTTGAGTCCATGACCGGTATGGATATTTCCCAAAAGGATTACTTAAAGCAGCTTGCTGATAGAAAGACCTTTAAGGAGCCTGAAGAAGAGGAAGGGTCTCTTATGGACTGGAATGGTCATGCAAGCACCGTTGCCGGTTTGGCGGACAGTTTTTCCGATGTTGTTGACGAGTATCAGGAGATCGATCTTCATTACTTCAAGATCAAGCCCTGGAAGCTTAATGACAAGGCGGCGTCGGATCTGTTTAAATCCCAGGCTGTGTTTAAGACCGTAACGGGTATCACTTCCATTATCGATACCGTAAACGCCATGAAGGAAGCCGATGAATCTGAAAAAGAAAAGACCTTTTCAGAAAGGCTTCTCGACCGCGTGCATCTTATGGAGTCCATGTCCGATACCGTAGGGGATATGCTGGATATTGTGAGCCATTTTGCTCCGGCCCTTGAAGACACCATTGAAAATGTATCAGGTGTTGCTTCAGCAGGCACGCAGATCATTTCAGGCACCTTTGAGACTGCCGTTGCTCTCACCCGTAAATATCAGGTAAGTGATGCGGAGCAGGAGTCATACAAGTATATCCAGATCAGGGAGGAAGCCGAAGCAAATGATGACCGCAATGAGCCGGAGCCTATCACCAGGGAGCAGCTGCAACTGTCCGTCTCCAATGTGGCAAAGATGCAGCAGAGGACCCTTACCGGCGAGGCTGCTCAGGGAGCATTAAAGCTTGCGGGAGGAACGGCCTCCATGATAGCCCTTTTATTCCCCGTGACGGCTCCCTTTACCGAGACCTTGAGTAGCATCATCGGTGTGGTACAAAAGATCCACGGCTTCTGGGCCGATATTAAGCAGCGTAAGGCTACTGTGGATGAGTTCATTGATATGGATGCGCTTTATGAAAAGTTCATGGCAAGCTTTAACAATCTCGCCCCTGAGGTCCAGAATAAATATCTGCCTGTGGATGAAGACGGAAACCGTGATGTGGACGAAATTAAGGATATGCTCAGAAAAGAGGCTGTTTCTGCCATGCATTTTTCCACTCTCGAGCAATACTTTATGGATATATCCGAAAAATATGCTACAATGCTTTACAGGGAGATTTTCTTCGATACCGACGGCACCCAGCTTTTAAAGGGCAGGGATGAAGATAAGATAAGAGCGCGTATGCCCCTTATGAACCTCTTCCCGGGTATGAAATTCGGCTTCCCCGGCAGAGAGGGAGACTGGCCGCAGCCTTCCATTGACAGGCTGACCGAAAATCTTACAAGGAGTGTTGCAGGAGATTAAGGAAGTCCGGATAAAGCCTCCGGCGCCAGGTCTGCCCGGGAGCGGACTTTAATGCACCGGTATTAACCAGGAGGTATAAATATATATGAGAAGCGAAAATGATATAATGAGAAGCACGGTGCTTGAGACTTTGTATAACGAAATGACAGCATCAAAGCTTGCCGCAACCCTGGTAAAAAAGGGTGATGAGGGCAACGAATACGATATCCTTGTCTGCCGCCACGAAAAGCTTGGCGGGGATGGCGATGTCATGGGACAGTACTTTTTCCCCAACTATGAGGGTGCGGAAAATGTCATGTACTTTTGTGCCATGCTTACGGTAAAGGAGGACCTGTCAGAAGCGGATGTTGATCGTCTTGCACCCAGGGTTACCGAAGTAAACGAGCAGACTGTCTGTGGACATTTTGTGATCTATCCTGAGATAGGACTGGTTTACAAGCTTACCATTCCCATTTCGGAAAATATAAATGAGGATGATCTTTATGAACAGATCAATATTACAGCTGCGCATGCAATTTCCATATGCGCATCATTCAAGGGGTTGTTTGAGTAAATGGAAACAGGGATTTTAAGCGACGGCTCTTTGTCTCCCCGGAAAAAGGGGGACCTCTTCTGGAAGAAATTCAAACTCCAGGAGCAGGCAGAGGAGCTTCTTAAGTTTAATAAAAAATTAGATCTTCTGATAGCGGACATTCTGGCTTTTTACGGCAGTACTCCCACGGATATCGAGATACATCTGGATGGCAATGAGTTTAAGGAATATCCGCCCACTGCCACGGGATGGGATGTTATGCGCCAGGCCATTGTCAGAGCCATGACAGTCAGGGACAAGATGCGAAAGGACCCTGACAGTGACAAGCGTCTATTGGACTCTTTATCCGGTGCCATAGCTGCGTTTTTCGATTCTGTGGGCCGGGAGGAAACCTCTGGGAAGCCCATGGATGTGAATGATAAACCCAGGGCCCGTCAGGTGTTTTTTGAGAAAGCAAAGACCTATGAAATGGCTTACTACGCATCAAAGCCTGAGGATTATGAGTCCTATGAGCCCGAAATGGATTTCGCGAAAAAGAGGATCAGGCCTTTGGAGTTTGATGATTTTGCGGAGGATATACCGGAAAACTATTTAGGGCAGCTTAGGAACGGCTCTGTTATCGCTGAGAGGTATCACAAAGCCGACGAGGACGAGAGCAATGTATTCGGAGTGATCATCCATGCAAAGCATGAGGGCTTTAAGGAGATAATATGGGTATCCATCAGGCCTGAATACATGGAGGATCGTGAGGCCTGTGCGGATTTTTTAAGATATGTTATATGGGAGGCCCGGGAGAGAAAAGAATACAAGGGCGTGTTCATGGAGCTTCATGTGGATGAGCATATCGTCGAGATGTCGGATATGATGCGGGCTGCAGGCATGAACATTTACTTTGAAAAGAACAATATATATGAGGGCCGTCTTTCGGATATCCAGGGTCAGGACAAGCTTTTTGCCGCTGCCGACAAGATCCGTTGCAGAAGTGTTTCGCAGCTTTCACCGGAGGAAAGGGAGAATCTGGAGCTTAGGATCGAAAAGAGCAAGCAGCCTGTGCCTGTGGCCTATCCCATAATGTGGAATACCTACAGGTCGGATATTAGTGTGGCGTATCTGGGACCGGGACCCAGGGATGCAGGACTTATTCTTATATCAGAGATAGGAGACAGCATGGATATTGAGCTTTTGTATGGCTCCAATCCCATAATAGTTGCGGCCCTTGTCGGTGAGGCGCTTAAAAAGGCCTACGAGCTATTGCCCCCCGGCCAGAAGCTTTTGATACCCATAGTAAACGAGTACTCCAGACCCCTTATTAAAAAACTGATGCCCACCGCGGTGAGAGGGGATATTGCGGAGGCTATTGTGTGGTTTAAGTAATGGAACGAAATCGTTTTTGATGTAAAAATGCCTTACGGCATTTTCTGAAGTTGTCATGCTTCGCAAGACAACAACTTGGAGAAGCGAAATCTACGATTTCGCCTGAAGTCGTGATGCTGCGCATCCCGACAACTTGTTGAAACAAAACCTACGGTTTTGTCTGAAGTTGTAACGCTTCGCGTTACAACAACTTGTTGCAGTCCTGTTGCAGCAGTCATATTATAATCTTTAAGGATCGATTTTTGCATATGGGAATGTTGTGGAATCCCGTGTGTATGTAAGAATGCCTGATGGCATTCTCTGAAGTTGTCATGCTACGCAAGACAACAACCGATTGAGGGAGTAAAAAAAGGAGGAGGATATTATGTCAGAAATGTATGAACAGGGACAGGCCATTAGAGACCTGTTCGCAGCCACAAACGCAGAAAGATATGAGGATCGGATCACACATCTTGATGATGTCCAAAGCCGTGATGCCTACGACCAGCAGCACCGCGGTGAATGGGACGCATTTACTTCCAGGATCAGACACCGTAAGGAGCTTAAAATTTTAGGCAAGATCAAAGAGCCTAAAAACTATGCCCCGGACGCCGGACTCAAGCCTGTTGAGTTTGCTCCTGTAGCGGCACCCCGTATGGGTATCAAGGATACAAGGAGGAAAAATGCGGCCCTTGAGGCATCCAAAACCGGTGCCGGTTTAAGCAGATATTACACCGATTATACTCAATACATAGACACCTGCTTTACCCAGCGCCGGGAAAAGGGTGTAACAGACTGGGAGGATGAGCTTGATCTAAACCAGGAAGGTATGATCGATGCCATTGCCGGTGAGCAGATCTGGAAGGTTTGGAATCCGGATATGTTTGAACCCGAGTTCTTCGGAAAGAATTTTGAATATGTCAGCCGTGAGGTTGAAAAAATGAATATTGCTTTCAGAGAATTCGGGGAGGGAACACGGGGCTTTAACAGGCTTACGGTTGGACAGAAGGAACGTATGCGGGTATTTGCACAGACCGTTACTCTTGTAAATGACTGCTTTGAAAAAGCCCTTGCCAAGCATTGCATCAGACTTAATGTTTCAGGAGATATAGGTTCGGGAGCTACCCTTATTTCCGGAGCTTTGGGGGAAGTGGACGCTCCCCTTACCCAGGCAAGAGAAGCATTAAGGACGCATATGGAAAATTCAGAGAAATCCATAGCCCAGAAAATGTCAGACACCATTCAGGATCAATTTAATGAGGAGCTTCCGAAAGTACGTCGGGAAAATATTCAGCTTCAGGATGCTTTAAAGAGAGAGTATCCTCTGGCAAAGGGCAATTTCTTCTCCGAGATCAACTATGCAGATGTTCAGAAATACATGGAAGCTCTTGATGATCCCAGATATGCCGAGCATGTTGAGCAAAACAGAGAGATCATAGAAAAAATGCTGGCTGATTTTGTTAACATGAATGAGGTATTGTGCGAATTTCAGTTTAAAGCAAAGACATATACAGGGCTTCAGGCCTCATTCCGTGACAGATATGGTCTTGATCTTACTAAGTATTCTGATGATGACAGGCAGTATTACAGAGTTTTGGACAGAAAGCTTGATCAGGTCACGGAGCAAAAGGAGATCTACGGTAAAGTCCTTGAGAATATGGCCCTTGCCTTAAATCATCTCATAATGGGCAAGCAGGAACTAAATGATTCCACCTACCTTTTGCTTGAGAAATACGGTTACGCCACTCCACAGGAAAAAACTGACAGTGAGATACGATCTGCCGGCCTTTTCCAGTCTACCTATAATGCCAAGCATGATGCCATGGTAGAGGCCATCGAAAGGCTCTATCCCGCGAATTCCGCTGAAATGGTCAATAGATATACTACGGGTACCACAGGCAGGGCCGTAATGCTCATTAAGCCGGGAGATAATGCCTATAACGACGATGTTGTCAGGATGCTGGGTAAATTCGGTGCTTTAAATACCGCTGTCCAAAATAGAAGGACTTTGGAATCACAGCACCAGTTTACCGATGAAAAAAAGGCCGAATATGCTGCAACTGCATCTGAGGCCTGGGATGCATGCAGCCCCATATTAGAGCCCAGGGTCAACGCCATATTGAATGCGGATCTTTCTGAGTTTATCAATCTTTCTCCCGCCCAGTTGGTGGCTAACCAGCAGAGGTATTTGGATCTTGTAATGGCCAGCATGATGATCTCCGATCTTTGCAAAGCTCCTTCCGATGTTGAGGGACTTACCATGCAGGAAAAGCTTTTGGGAAAGCCTGCCCCCTCTGAGAGGAGAAAGTTCGGATACAGCAAGAGGGTTAAGGAGTATGAGAAAAAGGCTGAGATCCTTT
>JAEEGL010041331.1_pt1 | contig 23700 bp, 22 predicted proteins | sample 9134231 | NCBI WGS metagenome assembly JAEEGL01 (sample SAMN16246548, study PRJNA631951) | gut metagenome | biome: gut microbiome; feature: rumen; material: fiber-attached | host: Bos | place: Iran: Karaj | collected 2018-10 | reverse complement strand
TTCATTCTTTCCGGCCAGTTCTTTAATTTCTTCTTTTTCACGCATCTGATATTCAGTATCCACGTCTATAAGATGCTGCATATATTTTGCATATACAGGATCAAACTGAGTGCCTGAACACTTTATAATTTCTTCCCGAACCTTCTGCTGAGGTATAGCATCTCTGTAACTTCTCATAGATGTCATGGCGTCATATGCATCCGCAACTGCAACTATACGTGCAATCTTCGGTATATCTTCGCCTTTAAGCTTATCTGGATATCCCTTTCCATCATATCTTTCATGATGATGATGGGCTGCTATACTGAGATATGGATATTCACTGATACTTGAAAGTATCTGCTCTCCTATAACCGGATGCTGTTTTATGATCTCATATTCCTCATCAGTAAGCTTTCCGTCTTTATTGATTATCGTATCAGGAATGCCTATCTTACCTACATCGTGAAGAAGAGCCGAATAATAGACGTTATTACATTCTTCTTCGCTCATACCATCTAGTTCTGCAAGCTTTCTGGAATATTCAGCAACTCTTGACGAATGACCATGGGTATAAGTATCCTTTGAATCTATGGCATTAACCATGGCTGTAACTGTCTGCTCAAAGAGACGATGGAGAGCCTTCTGTTCTTCCTTCAGATAATCTATCTCTATTCTGTTGGCACGTTCCACCTTTTCGTTCATTTCCATGATAGCAAAGAGGAAAAGAATGATGGATATACCAACTACAGTAATATTTGTAAGAGATATACCATACGCAAAAAGCTGTATAAAAGATGAAATAATAGATACACTTGGGAATAAAAGAAGCGATATATATATCCTCAGCTTCATATTCTTACAATACCTTATAATTGTATACATCTGAAGAATAGTTACCAGAATCGGAATTATATAACATATGAAATAGAATCTGGATCTATGATATATATTATGCGCATCAAATGAATAGTAAAGCCCTGTAAACTGAGATATTATAAGGAGAAGTCCGCCGATTAAGACAAGAATCTCGCATATATAAATTGTTACAGGTGCCTTTTTCATCTCACATTCATTACAGATAAGATCTGACAGATAAAGATTAAATGAATGTATAAGCATAAGGATCATGAAAAATGAAAGGAAGTTGGATATTCTGACCATATAATATCCGAGTGTCGTTTCATTTCCATGATATATATAAGCAAAACGGTCAAAGGTGAGAAGTAATATAGAATATACTTCCATGAGAACAAGCGCCATCTTCTTTTTAGGCGCAAGAGCTTTAGTCGTGTATACAAATACAGATGCGATTGCACACACGCCTATAAGAATCAACATTATATTAAGCTGATATTCTTTAAACAGCTCATACATAAGCTTTCATTACTCCCCAATAATAACCATATAGCTACACTATCTCATTAAAAAACTCCAATATTAACTTGTTTATATTTATCTTTATAATCTGTTCATCCGGCCAGGAATGTCTTCCGCCGTCTATCAGAAGATTCCAGATTACAGTACTTCTTCCCTTCTGATACTTTGACAGAAGTGACTTTGTATTATACCAGGATTCCTCAGGCGGATTCTCAATTCCAGCTTTCTCTACCCAGTAACTGATAACATCTTCAATTGCAGGATCTTTTGCATATTTTGCCGTTCCACTGCTATTCAAAGGAACTACATCATCCTTCGATCCTGTAACCTGAAAGAAGTTTGTATATGTAGAATCTGGCAGGTCTCTCTTCTCCCATATGCTCTCAGGCATCTTACCTGCAACACTTACAAGACCGGTAAACATATATCCGGCTTCTACGGCCAGTCTGTGGATCATAAAGGCTCCATTACTGAAACCTACAGCATAAAGCTTTTCATCATCTATATTATAATTTAATCTCAGATAATCTGTAAGTGCAAACAGAAAAGCAACATCATCATTTCCGTCCGCTGCTATACCGGAATTCCATCCGTTGGATGAAGTAGCATCATATGGATTCGGTGCACCTGTCACATAACATACAGCATAACCTTCAGGAAGGGCATCTTCTTCAAAATGAGATGTATCCCTGAACTTCTCAGCAGACTCGCCATATCCATGAAGCATAAGAACAACAGGAACATATCTGTCCGTGTCAGGAAGATATAATATAAATTCGTGAGACACGCCCTCATATTTGCAGGAAAACTTATTATCACTGATTGCAGTCACATCCTCAAGCTCGCTGTGCTCATAATACGGTTTTCCTAAAGGTTCAATAATACCATCGTCACCGGATACTGTTCCAGCTTCGGTTGATGCCTCTGTAACATTTTCAATTGATGCTTCAGTGACAGTATCTGTACTCGCTGCTGAAGATTCCTCTTTACTTCCACATGCAGTCATCCCCATAAGAACTGCAGTTGCAAGTACTACTGATAGTTTCCTTATAAGTGAAGTGTGTTTCATTTCTTCTTCCTTTTTTTACTTGTGCCTGTCTTCTTTGCTGATTTCTTTGTTGGTTTCTTTACGGAATATCCAAACTTGCCAAGTTTCTTGCCAAGCATAAAATATTCTCCATGAGAATAGGTTATAAGATTAGTCTTTGAAAGCTCAAATCTTCCCTTCTCATCCATATATTTATCATCGACTGTTACGCCGACAACTTCTGCAACAAACATATCATGAGATCCAAGTGGAAGAACCTGTTTAACCTTACAATATATGTTTACAGGACTTTCACTTATGGCTGGAGCAGATATGAACTCTGAAGTATATTCAGTAAGTTTCATCTCCTTAAACTTATCATAGTCTCTGCCCGATCTTACCCCGCACCAGTCGCAGGCTTTAGTGAGATCCGCTGTAACAAGATTAACAACAAATTCTCCTGTTTCTTCTATGATACTGTGTGAAAATCTTTCTTTTCTGACCGATATAGATAACATGGCCGGATCAGAACATACAGTTCCTGCCCATGCTACAGTAATTATATTAGGTCTTTCTCCCGGTTTCATGCAGCTGACCATAACTGCAGGAACCGGATAAAGCATATTGCCAGGTTTCCAGCTTTCCTTACTCAAGTATATATCCTCCAGAACTAAAAGATGTTGAAATCCCATTCATCCGGATCTATTCCGGCTTCACGAAGTTTAGCATCTCTTTCTTCGTCCTCCATCCATTGGAGTTCGTCTATATCGAGACCTTTATCAATAAGCTTCTGTAAAAACAATGATGTCTCACTGCCTTCTTTATCAGCCTCAGCCAGTACATGCATAAAATAAGCTTCTTTCTTCGCGTTTTCAAAAACACTCATCTTGCCGTCACCATTTGTATCAAACGGTTTCTTTGCATCGAATATTCCCATAACTTTTAACCTCCGGATGTTTATTTAAAATGCACTGCTTTCAACATATGCATACAGTGCTTCTTTAATTGCTTTAAGATTGGACCTGCTGACCGGTACAGATACTTCTCCGTCAGGAGTATCCATCAGTACATCCGACTTCACAAGTCTTTTTACTTTTGCCAAAGATACAAGGAAGCCTCTATGAGTTCTAAAGAACCCGTCCCCCTTCAGCTGTTCTTCGAAATCTCCTATATTATATCTGACAAGATGGCTTCCTGCCGTTGTATAGATCATAATATACTGATTCTGAGCCTCGAAATAGATAATATCCTGGATATTAAGAAGAATCTCTTCGCCGTCTTCCTTGATCATAAGCTGACGTTTGCTTGTACTCTTATCCATAACATATCTAAGGACTTCACGTAGCTTATCCTCCTGAACAGGCTTCGTAAGATATCTGAGTGCATTTACCTCATATCCTTCAACTGCATATTCAACATGACCTGTAAGGAAAATGATATAAATCTTATCACTCTTCTCTCTGAGCTTTTTAGCCAGAGTTATACCATCCATTGCAGGCATTTCAATATCAAGGAAAAGGACATCATAAGGATTCCTGTCAAATACTTCCAGGAGCTTATATCCATCAGAATAAGTATCTACGACAATATCCAGACTTCCGGATATTTTGTCGATCATACTCTTGGCCTGATCTCTGAACTTTTCCTCATCATCACATACTGCTATACGCATTTAGAATTCCTCATCTGACAGATTGTCTCTAACTTCTTCTATTGCAGCCTTATCCTCTCCTGTAGTTCCCTTCTTCTTTCCGATTGCAGCCTGAACCTTGTCTACAACCTCAGGGACCATGTCGATTACCTTTGAAAGAGAACTCTTATCTTCATTTGCTCCAAGAATCTGAGCATATCCGTTCTTGATTACGATAATTGAAGATGGAGAAAGCTTTCCGCCCATTCCACCGGCAGCGTTGCTGTTGCCCTTTGTTCCACCATATGCTCCGGCACCCATGCTGAAGTTTACATCCATAAGCGGAATAATAGTCATATCACCAGCCTGAATAGGCTCTCCTACAACAGATTTGCTTGTAAGAAACTGATCAAGTCCCTTGAAAAGTGATGATATTGTCTGATTGAAATCTCCGTTGTTCATATTAACCTCCCTTTGTAGCCCCTATCGACTAAGCATTAATCTAAATTTTCTTTGCAAGCTTCATAGTTCTCTTGAAATCTCTGCTTAGCAGGATTCTGAGTGCCGGGAATATAATTGAAGCAAGTCTTAATTTTCCCTTTAAATCTATCGTTCCTTCAACTCCCTTTCTATAAAAGTCAGGAGTTATATTTAACCATTTATATGTATATGGATATATAAATGCTATCTTACCCATCATAGCACCGGTATCTGCCGGACTTCCCATACCGAAAACTATATCTGCTCTGCTCTTTTTAGGTTTTATAGACTTTATCACCTTTACGAGCAGTTTTTTACCTCTGGCTATAGTTTTCTGGGTAAATGGCTTTTCAAAAAACTTTACTATATGATCTATCTTTATCTGAAATTTATCTATACCTTCGACAGCTTTTTCTTTCACTTTATCAGCTTTTTCGGTTACAACCTCCAGCTTCTCTCCGGCAAAGTTTATAACGGTATCAAGTCTGTCAAGTATAGGTACGACTTCTTTATTCTCAACGGCCGAAGTGCTGTCTCCGCCTTCTGAATGAATCTCAGTTTTGGCCGAAGCTTCAGTTTTCTCAGCTTTTTGTCTTTCTTTCTCTGCTTTCTTTTCCTGAGCTTTTTCAGCTTTTATCTTCTTTTTATGAGCTTTTATATCTTCTTTTGTGCTCATTATAGGTTCGATAACTTCCTTATCCTCCGGATAATGCTCAGCTTCCCAGGCTTCAAAATCTGCATTACTTACCGGATCAAATATTGAGTCATCTATTTCCTCATTATCCGAAGTTATCTCTTCAGTTTTTTTCTTTGGCTTTTTATTACCGCTTCCTCTTGGATAAATCTTGATTCCCAGAACTCTGGCTGCATAGTCTAGTCCGCTTTCCTTAGTGAAGCCCGCCTTTACGGAAGCTATAAGAAAGCTTATTTTTGCATCAGCCTGCATCTTCTCATCATTTAACTCTCCGCTTATCTTATATCTTATAGGTGCAAATAAGATAAGCAGTATAAGAAGTATTGCTATTCCAAGTATTATCAGAAGTATCCACAGCAGTATCTTAAGTATCGTTAAAAAGACTGCCATATCTGCTCCTATTAAAGTTCTTCTGCCTTCGGCATATGTGCCTTAACGAATGTCCTTACATCGATCGATCCACATTCAGACATCATATCATTTAAAATATCAGGAATAAGCTTCTTTGCCGCATCTCTTGAGGAAGCTATTCCCATGATATTAAGGTATTTTTTCTGTTTACGATAATATGGCTGGAGAATCTCTATTTCTGAGTATATCTCCATCAGATTATTACCTGATATTGGATAAGTAATCAGAAAAAGACGAGGATCCGGCTTCTTCCTCGCCAATGTTTTGAGCTTTTTCTGAAATGCCTTCTCTTCAGCTATATCCGTATATAAATTGTCGGTATATCTGAATTTCATCTGATTCCCCCCACGTTGCTTTCCTTAAATCTGAAGCATAATGTCATTTACAATAGCTTCACAGGCTGTCAGCTCGGCGTTATCGTTACATCCGAGAAGTGCCTCTTCGAAATACTGTTTAATCTCATCCTGAGTATTAAAGAATACAGGCATAGTAGAAAGCACCTTTGCCATAATACTTCTTCTGATATATTTATTTTTACCTGCAAGAGCATCTGAAAGATCTCTTGTCACTTCTTCTTTAATCTTATTTACAAAGTCATCATCAGCTACATTGTTTACAATACTGAAATTCTTATCAATATCCATGAAAAGACTGGATGATGTAAGCATATCTGCACGGCGAAGAGCTTCAAAATTCTTCTGCATACTTTCATTCTCAGGGAATTCCGGAGCATAAGAAGTAATAAGCTCATCCAGATTAGACTCGATCGGAATAAGCTCTTCATATGAGTTTTCCTGAGTACCTTCAAGTTCCGGAAGAAGTGCATCTGTCTCTTCGGCAGCCTTATATATATCCTCTGAACCTGCAAGTGATGAAAGAATCTTAAGAGCAACATCGCACTCCTTTGTTCTATATTGCTCATCAGCAATATCAGCTGTATATGCCAGGATCAGCGTATCATTTATTATCTCCATTACCATAAGGTAATCTGTAACTTCTGATTCAATCTCCTGAGTTGCCTTAGAAAGAGATGCTGATAGATTATCATATCCAATAGAGTCAAGGACACTGTAATCTGCATCTCTCAGCTCAGAGTAAATCTTAAATAATTCAGGATATTCTGTTTCAAAACCATCAGGTGTACGGGCAATAGCTGTATCTCTTATGGTGTCAGCAAAATCCATGAGAGACTCCTGTTCTCCTCCCTTATATATTGAAAGAGAATTAGTTACGATATCAAGAAATCTCTGTTTTGTCATACGTACAGGAAGCTGAGCTATAAAATCTTGAATCCTTGTGTTAACTATAACTTTATCATTATCTGAGAAAACAAATCTGTACATAGCATCTGCAAGTGAATAGATATCTACATTTGCTGAGGTAGTACCTTTAATGTCTGCCTCTCTTCTATTAAGCACATATTCGAATATTTCAAGTGCATCTGTATAACTTGTAAGAACCTTCATCTTACCCGTAATACTGTCTCTAAGATCAGTAATAGTTTTTATATCATCATCTGAAGGTTTCTTTCCTGCAAGAATAGTATTTTTAAGTATAAGTCCTATCTTGGTTATATATTCATTTTCATATTCATCACTCATCTCAAGTCCTGTAAAGAAATTGAGAGAAAGCTTGATAGCTGAATAATTATAAAGAGCTGAAGCAAGGAGCTTCTGATATTTGATAATGTTCTCCTCACGGTCTCTGTCTGCTGCAATGTCTGTAAATAAAATTTTAGCTTCGCGTTTCACTAGAAATCTCCAATCAATTAGTTATTTGTATTTTCATTATTAACAGGACTTCCTGTAACATGCTGATGGGTATACAGATGATCCTGACAATATTCAAGGTCACCATTACATTTTGAACAGTAACGAAATTCCATATTTTCTCCATCCTGCTCTGATCTGCCGCAGACTGCACATTTATGTATAGCCTTTCCTGCAGGCATCTTATAAACATTTGTATTTCTCTCACGAGGACGGACATCTGCATTGGTACGTCCGGTACTGCGTCCGCTCTGTGCCGCTCTTACCTTATTCCTATATACCATCTGGCGTTTAATAGTTTTTAAACTTCTTCCACGCAGAGATCTTACTGCTAAGTAATAGATAAAGAAGTTAAGAACAAACATTATTATTACTACTCGTCCAGGAAGCATAGCCTGAAGAAATTCATATGCAAGGATAATCGCAGATATCCATGCAAACCACTTTACTTTAAATGGAATCACAAACCAGAGTCTGATTCTCATCTCTGGATAAATAAGTGCAAAAGCAAAGAATATGCTTTGAAGCATATAATGTGTACCACCGATTGACATAGTTAATGTTACACCTGGCAGCAGTGATGAATGAACACCATCAAGTGTTGAAATCAAAAACTCATAACTATACAAGTATGAATCTTTATCCGGTGAAAGATAAAACATATAGAAACTTGCAAAAAGCATGCCTATTGTTGCCAGAAACCAGCCACCGAAGAAGTAAAAATTATATGAAAACTTACCAAATACCATCTCCAGACTTTTTCCGACAAAATAATAAAAATATAAACTTATCGGAAGAAATATCCTATTTAAAGGAGTGTCTAAAGCAAATGGTATATCAAATATCCAAGTAAAACATCTCCAATACTGATGATTAATAACTACTTCATATGGATTAAAAGGCAGATAATAGAATACGTTTGGAAAAATATAGCACAGGAAATAACCGATAATTAAAGCTATAACAATGTACTTATAAAGTCCCGGAATGCTATATTTGTAAAATTTGTTTTCAAGTTTCTTATAAAATTTCAGCAATTGTATTTTCCTCGTTCTTATTTATTTACATAATCCATAATATTATAGCCTATACCCGTCCAAAACTCAACAATCTTGATTCTTTATATTCAATAAGATATAATACTTTCTTAGTGGTTTTGAAAACTACATATAAAATATGACAAATATATTAGTGGAGGCTTAAACATTTGAAGCGTTTAGGTATTGATATTGGTTCGACAACCGTTAAGGTAGCTGTTATCGATGAAGATAACAAGATCCTATTTTCGGAATATAAGAGACATTTTGCTCGTATTAAGGAAACACTTCGTGAACTCCTTGAAAATGCAATTGCCGCAATCGGTGATGATATAGTTGCACCTGATATTACAGGTTCAGGCGGTCTTGCTCTTTCAAAAGTTATAGATGTTCCTTTTGAACAGGAGGTTGTATGCGTATCTTCTGCTCTTAAAACCTATGCACCTAAGACTCAGGTTGCTATCGAGCTGGGTGGCGAAGATGCTAAGATCATCTATTTCTCAAAGAATGGTATTGAGCAGCGTATGAATTCTGTCTGTGCCGGTGGTACAGGAAGCTTTATCGATCAGATGGCTTCTCTTCTTATGACAGATGCAAAAGGTCTTAATGATTATGCAAAGGATTACGATACTGTATATCCTATCGCTGCCAGATGTGGTGTATTTGCAAAGACAGATATCCAGCCTCTTATCAACGAAGGTGCTACAAAGCCAAATCTGGCTGTATCCATCTTCCAGGCCGTTGTAAATCAGACAATATCCGGACTTGCCTGTGGTAAACCTATCAGAGGTTACGTAGCATTTCTCGGTGGTCCGCTTCATTTCCTGGATCAGTTAAGAGAATGTTTCGTCAGAACTCTTAATCTTGATGAAGAGCATGCTATAATCCCGGATAATTCCCATCTTTTTGCTGCATCAGGTGCTGCACTTCATGCAAGTGATGCCTGCACAGTTAAGCTTTCTGAGCTTGCAGCAAAACTTACTCCGGAACTTAAGATTGAAGTTGAAGTTAACCGTCTCGAGCCTCTCTTTAAAGAGGAAGCTGATTTCGAAGCATTTAACAAGAGACAGTCAGCATATAATATAAAGCGTGGTGATCTGACCAATTACAAGGGACGTGTATTCCTCGGTATTGATGCCGGTTCTACCACTACTAAACTTGCACTTATCGGTGAAGAAGGCGAGCTTCTTTATGATTTCTACAGCAACAATAACGGAAGCCCGGTCAACACAACCATAAGAGCTATGAAGGAAATCTACTCTCTTCTTCCTGAAGGAGTAAAAATTGCGGGAAGCTGTTCTACAGGTTATGGCGAGGCTCTTCTTAAGTCTGCCCTTAATCTTGATTACGGTGAAGTTGAGACTATAGCTCACTATACTGCAGCGGCATTCTTTGATCCAAAGGTTGATACCATCCTTGATATCGGTGGTCAGGATATGAAATGTATCAAGATCCGTCAGGGTGTAGTAGATAATGTAATGCTTAATGAATCCTGTTCTTCAGGATGCGGTTCATTTATAGAAACCTTTGCCCGTTCTCTTGATTACAAGGTTCAGGATTTCGCCAAGATTGCTCTTTTCGCCAAGAGCCCTATAGATCTTGGTTCAAGATGTACCGTATTCATGAACTCAAAGGTTAAACAGGCACAGAAGGAAGGCGCTACTGTTGAAGATATCTCAGCAGGTCTTGCTTATTCTGTTATTAAGAACGCACTTCTTAAGGTTATCAAGCTTACAGATCCTAAGCAGCTTGGTAAGCGTATCGTAGTTCAGGGTGGTACCTTCTACAATGATGCTGTTCTTCGTGCTATGGAGCTGGTATCTGGTCGTGAGGTTATAAGACCTGACATCGCAGGTATCATGGGCGCTTTCGGTGCTGCTCTTATAGCCCGTGATAATTATACAGAAGGCTTCGAGTCTACTATCCTTCCGGAAGCAGATGTAGCTGCTCTTACATATGAAACACAGATGGCCCGCTGCGGAGGCTGTACAAATAACTGTCTCCTTACTATCAACAAGTTTACAGGCGGCAGACGTTTTATAACAGGAAACAGATGTGAAAAAGGTCTTGGAATGAAGAAAAATGAAAGCAATGTTCCAAACCTTTATGAATATAAATTCAACAGAATATTTAACTATACTCCACTTGAGCTGGCAGATGCACCTCGTGGAGAGATCGGTGTGCCGAGAGTACTTAATATGTACGAGAACTATCCGTTCTGGTTTACATTTCTTACTAAGCTCGGCTACAGAGTTATACTCTCGCCAAAATCTACAAAGCAGATTTATAACATGGGTATAGAGTCTATCCCTAGTGATACAGAGTGTTATCCGGCAAAGATAAGTCATGGACATGTTATGTGGCTTGTTAAGCAGGGACTCAGAACTATCTTCTATCCATGTATTCCATATGAGATGAACGAAACACCGGACGCAAACAATCATTATAACTGTCCTATCGTTACATCTTATTCAGAAAACATAAAGAACAATATGGAGGAAATTGAGACTGAGCATATCACTTATATCCGTCCATTCCTCGCACTTGATAACTCTGAAGCTCTTAAAGAGCGTATGCTCAGAGAGTTTACTAAGTATACAGATGTAACCCAGGCTGAGATCAGTGAAGCTATTGATGCTGCTTATGCTGAATCTGCCCGTGTTAAGGCTGATGTAAGAGCTAAGGGTGAAGAAACTATTGAATATCTGGAAAGAGAAGGAAAACTCGGTATTGTTCTCGCAGGACGTCCATATCATGTAGATCCGGAAATCAACCATGGTATTCCTGAACTTATTAATTCTTATGGAATTGCAGTTCTTTCAGAGGATTCAGTAGCTCATCTTGGAAAGGTAGACAGACCGCTTATCGTATCTGATCAGTGGATGTATCATTCAAGACTTTATAAAGCAGCTAACTACGTTAAGACCAGCAAGAATCTTGAGCTTATACAGCTCTTCTCCTTCGGCTGTGGACTTGATGCAGTTACAACAGATGCTGTTAAAGATATACTGTCCCGTTCAAACAAGATTTATACAGTACTTAAGATAGATGAAGTTTCAAACCTTGGTGCAGCCCGTATAAGAATCAGATCTCTTATCTCTGCTGTAAAGGTACGCCAGAAGAAGCATTTCGAACCGATTGCTTCCTCAAGTGCTATAAAGAAGGTTGAATTTACTAAGGAAATGCAGTCTGATTATACAGTTCTCTGTCCTCAGATGTCTCCTATTCATTTCAATATGCTGCAGGTGGCTATGAAGCATTTCCATGTAAACTTTGTAATGCTTCCTGATGCTGAAAAGGATGCTATAGATGAAGGACTTAAGTTCGTTAATAACGATGCCTGCTATCCTTCAATCATTGTTGTCGGACAGCTTATGAAGGCCATTCAGTCAGGCAAATATGATACAAACAAACTTGCGGTTGCCATTACACAGACCGGTGGTGGATGCCGTGCAACTAATTATATAGGCTTCATAAGAAGAGCCCTTGAGAATCTCGGATATCCACAGATTCCTGTTCTCTCTATCAGTGCACAGGGTCTTGAGAAGAACTCAGGATTCAAGGTTAATCCAAAGGGTCTTAAATGCGCTATGCATGCTGTAATGTATGGAGACCTCTTTATGAGAGTTGTTTATAGAACCCGTCCATATGAAAAGGTTAAGGGCTCTGTAAATAAGCTTCATAGAAAATGGGAAAAAATATGTATTCACGATCTCAAGAAGGGATCACACAACTTCAGACATATTGTTCGTGATATCGTAAAAGAATTTGATGCTATTCCTCTTGATGAAAGCGTTAAGAAGCCAAGAGTTGGTATTGTTGGAGAGATCCTTGTTAAGTTCCTTCCATCAGCTAACAACCATCTGGTTGATCTTCTGGAGGCTGAAGGAGCTGAGGCTGTTATGCCGGATCTTCTGGACTTCCTCTCCTACAGCTTCTATAACAATAAATATAAGCATGAATTCCTTGGCAAGACCAAGAAATCAGAGATACTTGGTATGGCCGGAATCAGAATGCTTGAAGCTATGAGAAGACCTATGGTTAAGGCTCTTGAAAAGAGTAAGCGTTTTGAACCACCAACACCGATTGAGACAATCGCGTCCTACGCCCGTCCAATCGTATCCATCGGTAACGAAACCGGTGAAGGCTGGTTCCTTACAGGTGAAATGGTTGAGCTCATAAAGCATGGCGCACCTAATATCGTATGCTGTCAGCCATTTGCATGTCTTCCTAACCATATAATCGGTAAGGGCGTTATAAAGAAGCTCCGTAGCGTATATCCGGATGCTAATATCACTCCTATCGACTTTGATCCGGGAGCTGCTGAAGTTAACCAGATTAACAGAATCAAGCTGATGCTTGCGGCCGCCCGTGAAAATCTTAACAATGCTAAATAGCCAATATAGTTAATGAGAGACATATTATAACGCCCGGAACTCCGGATGACGCGTTCCACCCGCCCATATAAGGGCTCTGGAACACGCACCGGCAGCTCCGGGCGCGATTTACGTTTCTAGATAAAACAAAGCCCCTGAGGGCATGTGTGTGCTGCAGAGCGGCTTTTCACGCGGGTGCAGCGCAGCATCATGACTCAGGGGCGTATTTTATAAATATTCTTATGTGTATTCTATAACGAAGTTCTATCTGAGTGAATATGTCTCGAAAGTTGCTGACTCAGGAAGTCCTGCTCCGATCATTGCTGACTTCACCTTTGAAAGGTCTCCATCTGTCCATGATTCAGGTACATGGATTGTTATATCTTCTGGAACTCCTGCGAATGCATTTGCCTTGAAGTTCTGTGTATTATCAACCCACTCTGATGTAAGCCATAAGCTCTTAAGTGCAGTACATCCATCAAATGCATTTGATCCGATTTCAAGACATCTTCCGACATATATCTCTGTAACTGTTGTATTTCCTGCGAAACAGTTATCCTTGATATAAAGGATATTCCACTGATCATATGTATCCCATGTATCACCATAATAAGGAACTTTAATTACTGTTTCTGATCCTTCATAGCTTACAAGAAAGTTATCTTCCTGCTTATAATCATTATAATTTGGATCTATATCCTCTACCGGTGTTCCAATCCATGTTCTTTCACTCCATCCATTAGATACAAGATAACTGTCAAATGCAGCCTCCTCCTCCATTGTTGCATCCATTGGAAGGAATATCTTGTCAGATGTAGTGATATTGAGGAATGTATCAGAAACCTGATCTGGAGAATATACATTATAGAGATATATCTGATATGCCCAAATTCCATTTTCTCCAAATTCAGCCTGTGCATTTCTGAGATAAACCATATCAGCAGATACAGCATCCTTGCCAACCTTTGTAACTGACTCAGGTATATCAATATCTCTGAGAGTTGCACCTGTAAAGCATGACTCTGGAATTTCTGTCAGATTCTCAGGAAGAATAACTTTTCTTAAGCTTGTTGCTCCATCTGCAAACTGTGCTCCAAGAGTAGGACAATCCTTTGGAAGCTCAAGCTCAACCATCTTAGCTGTATAGCAGATCTTGTCAGCTGAAAGATTTGCACCTTCGCCGATAACAACCTTCTCAAATGTTGTGCCCTCAAGTGCCTCTGTATCAAATTCAGCGCCGCTGCAGATAAGTGTTCCAACACCTGAACCATCAAAGCATCTTGTACCGATGAATTCAACGCCTTCAGGAATTGTAAGATCCTTAAGATTTGGACAATCTCTGAATACATTTGGTCCAACAAACTTAAGTGACTTTGGAAGAACTACTTCTTCAAGATTTGTACATCCACAGAATGTATTTGCACTGAGTCTTTCAACACCTTCAGGAATTGTTACCTTTTTTATAGATGTATTATCCTGGAATATATCATCAATATAGACTGTATCATATCCACCAATATTTGCAGGAACTTCAACCTCTGCTTCATTTCCTTCATATTTCAGCAGACGTCCATTGGAACTTGTAAATCCACCTTCAGTAGCCTCTCCAGCCTGCTGGAATTCTTCAGGCTTTCCTTCATAAGAATTGAACATTCTTGTAAAAGTCTTATCATCAAGAAGTGCCTTATAATCATCAACCTTGTAGCCGGGAATCTCAAAATGGAATGTCATGACTTTATCATCACTAAAATCAGTTATAACTGCCATATCATATGACTCACCATCTGGTTTAGCAAAAATAGCTGCAAAATAATCTTTGCCATTATAAGTCTTCTTTACTACTTCACCATTATAGGAATTAGCCTTTGCTTCAGCTCCATCACTGCCGGTCATAGCAATAACCTGAACCTTTCCTTCCGGATCCGGAGAAGCAAAAGTTATAAATATCGTATTATCGGTAACATTTGTCTTCCATCTTTCAGGAACTGATACATAAATACCATTCGTTGAAAGATCAACAAATACTTCCTCAGCCTCTGTAGTTGCTTCTGCTGCTGTAGATGCCGGAGTCGCATCAGGCTCCTTACCACAGGCACATACGCCGAGCATCATGGCACCGGCCAGCATAACAACTAATAACTTCTTCTTAACCATTCATTAAACCCTCCCTTTAGTTACATGGTTTCAAATACAGTCCTTATTATAGACGGCAATTTGAAATAAAAATCATCCTATTGGATGTATTTGCACTTCCATATACTGACGCATCTGAGGCATGATGACGTTGTTAATACGGACGCACAGACATCTGGATGCAGCGCTGCACCCGCGTGAAATGCCGCTCTGCAGCACTCACCAGCCTGTCTGTGCTATGATATTAACAAATGCCACAGATGCTGATAATTCATACCGTTAAATATGATACACAGTACACTAGCCTGTGTAAATAATCCTATTATGAATATAAACAGCCTCTGAGAGCATGTGCGTGCTCCAGAGCCCTATTATGGGCGGTTGGAGTACGACATCATGTCTCAGAGGCGTACCAATATTCATATATATACATTTTTACTTGCGTATGTACTGTATCATGCCTGGGCCCAGGGCGTCTGTCGGTCTCGCTATAAATCCATGCTTCTCATAGAACATCTCACGTCCTTTAGCACACATCAGATCAAACATGATTTCTTCGCCCTCAGCCAGAAGCCCTGATACATACTTTTTCAGTTGCTTCATAAGCATGGAGCCTACACCTTTACCATGATACTCCGGAAGAACTATCAGGTCCTGTATATAGCAGATAACTGCACCATCTCCGACTATTCTTCCCATACCTATCAGTGTGTCATCATCGTATGCCGATATACAATAAAGACAATTTTCAAGCGCCAGCTCAGCCTGACGTTCTGATAATTTTTTCCAGCCTACCGCCTCTCTAAGTGACAGATACTCAGCAACTGATAATCTGTCTTCACTGAACTTGATCATTAATATACTACTCCTGATTCAAAAATATAGTGATTCTACAGTCTCACAGAAACGTTACGGCTTCTGAGGTATTCTTTAACCTCTTTGATTTCTAACTCTTTAAAGTGGAAAAGAGATGCTGCAAGAGCCGCATCTGCCTTACCATCTGTAAGTGCATCATAAAAATGTTCATTTGTTCCTGCTCCACCTGAAGCAATAACAGGAACATTAACCGCTTCAGCTATTGTTCTTGTAAGTTCAAGATCATAGCCTGCCTTAGTACCATCAGCGTCCATACTTGTAAGAAGTATTTCGCCTGCACCAAGTTCTACAGCCTTAATGGCCCACTCAACTGCATCAATACCCATATCAACTCGTCCGCCGTTCTTATAAACGGTCCATCCATCTGAAGGCTTCCACTCAGAGTTGATCTTAATACTTTCAGCATAGCTGAGAGATTGATCTGCAGCTGCTCCTACTCTTCTACGTCTTGCATCTATGGCAAGAACAACACACTGGCTTCCAAACTTATCAGCAGCTTCACTGATAAGAGCAGGATTATCTATGGCAGCTGAATTTACAGCAATCTTATCCGCACCTTCACGAAGTATAGCTTTGAAATCTTCTATAGATCTGATACCGCCGCCAACTGTAAATGGTATGAATACAGTCTCAGCAACCTTTCTTACCATATCAGCCACAATATTTCTCTTGTCAGAAGATGCAGTAATATCGAGGAATACAAGTTCGTCTGCTCCGGCCTTATCATAAGCCTTTCCGCATTCAACCGGATCTCCTGCATCAACTAAATCGATAAAATTTATTCCTTTAACAACTCTTCCATCTTTAACATCAAGACATGGAATAATTCTTTTTGTATGCATTTTAAAACTCCCTGATCAATCTATGCCATCTTTACAAAGTTTTCGAGTATTTTAAGTCCCACTTCAGAGCTCTTTTCCGGATGGAACTGTGTAGCAAAGATATTTCCTCTTTCAACTGCGGCATGTATCTCTGTTCCATAGTATGTACTTGCAGCAACCTCTGATGGATTCTCTGCTGTAAGGAAATAAGAATGGACAAAGTATACATATGGATTGCCGGTAATTCCGGCAAACAGTCTGGACTCAGGATTGATAGAAAGATCATTCCATCCGATCTGAGGAACCTTCTGCTGAACCGCTGCTCCGTTCTCATCAACATAATCTGTAGGAATCTTTGTTATCTTTCCTTTAAATAGTCCAAGCCCCTGAACTCCCGGGCTCTCATCACTTCCATCAAATAATAACTGAAGGCCAAGACATATACCAAGGAATGGCTTACCCGTTGCTGTAAACTCATATATAACCTTATCAAGTCCACGGCTTTTCAGCTTATCCATAGCCTCACCAAAAGCACCTACACCGGGAAGAATAGCTCTGTCGGCAGCAAGAATAGTATCTCTGTCATCAGTTATCACAGCTTCTTCTCCAAGAAACTGCAGAGCTTTCTCAACACTCTTTACATTTCCGGCATCATAATCAAGTATAGCTATCATAATTTTCTCCATTAAATGATTCTATAAATACTATAGGGTAGGTTATTCGCCTACCCTACAATAATACACGTCTTTTACTCAAAACAAAATCAAAATTTTAGAAATCATTCTGAGTATTTATAATATGGAACGATCCTTCAAACTCATCATTGATAACATAATAAGCCTTATCCTCTTCAGGAATAAGATAAAGATCGATCTTCTTGATATCAGCCTTCTTATTACCGGCTTCTACCCAGAACTTCTCTGCTTCTTTGACGAGCTCTTCTTTGCTGACCTGCTCACCATAAAATTCAACATAAACTGAAGCTTTCATAAATACATTTACCTCCTACACCCTCTTGTCTAAAACACATTTACATTCAATGATTTGACGTAATCATTATCTTACTTTTGCGGTTTCATGTCAACCCATATGAAATAAGGCTTTTATTTATCAATCACTGTCTCGCTGAGAATCTCGCCTTCTATCTCATCAGGCTGATCCTTGGCGTCAAGTTCAGCATAGAATACAACACCGTTTTCAGCATTATAAACACCGTAATCCCTGTTATGTGCTTTCATAATAGCTTCAACGATAGAAAGTCCTATACCTGAACCGCCATACTCACGGGTACGGGCTTCATCTGCTTTATAAAACTTGATAAAAAGCTTGTCTATATGCTTCTCATCAATCTTATCGCCTTCATTGAATACACTTACTCTTACGTTGTCACCTTTACGTTCGAACCAGACGCGTATCTCTCCGCCTTCCTTTACATAGTGGACAGCATTTGAATAATAATTCGTAATAACTTCTTCCATCATGAACTCATCTGCCCATACATATACAGAATCAGTCTGTTCAAACTTAACCTTTGCTCCTCTCTGCTTAAGCAGAATATCAGAAGCGTTAATAATGCTCCTTGTAAGCTCTGTAAGGTCAAATCTTTCGATTGTAAGACTGTCATCACCGGACTCCAGATGATTCAGGTTTATAAGCCTCATAACCAGTTTATTCATCTTGGTTGCTTCATCTATGATAACATCACAATAGAAATCGCGGCTTTCCGGATCATCATTTACACTGTCCTTAAGACCTTCCGCATATCCCTGTATAAGAGCTATAGGAGTTTTCAGTTCATGGGAGGCATGGGACAGGAATTCCTGGCGCATATCCTCAACCTGCTTTCGCTTATCGATATTGTAAGACATTTCAAGGTTAGCAGTCTTGAGTTCTGATATAGTCTTCTTCAGCCTTGTAGAAAGCATATTCATGGAATTACCCAGTTCACCTATCTCGTCATGGCTTCGTACATCAACCATGGCGTTAAAGTCCAGATCCGACATTTTCTTGGCTATTCTGGACATATCTATTATAGGCCTTGTAAATGCATTCGTTATGAAAAGTATGGCTGCTATCTCAATAAGAATAAACGCCAACGCCACAAAGGCAAAGAAGCTTACCGCAAATTTGATACTGCTGTAAAGCTGCTCAACCGGCATTCTTAAAACTATTATAAGACCACAATCCAGAAGTCCCTGGAGTGAATAATATCTTTCTTTATTATCATCGGTATTTTCAGTAGAAATGGTATAAGGCTTATCCTTATATCTGTAAAGACCAAAATCTGTTGTATCAACAATATTCTGAAGCTCCTGTTTCACCTTCAGATTCGGACTGATGGTTGAATAGATATTCGACATCATCATATCTACAACAAAAACTGTACATGAAGACGGATTATCAATATATCCGTAAAGACTGTCAATCTTTCCGTCTCTGAGACTGGAGAGATTATCTACGTTATTGAAAAAGTCATTACAGGATTTATATGTTTTAACAAGATTATTCATTGCATTTCTGACATAAAAATCCTCAATAAAATGTCTGCTCACAGCATACGCACCGAACACTGTGAGCAGTGAAGCTACTAAAACGGTTATTGTGATTTTAAATCTCAGCTTAGGCCGAAATATCTCTTTTAATCTTTCCATAGCTTTCCATACGAATGTTTGTTAAAGATCTAAACCTCAAACTTATATCCAAGAGCCCATATTGTTTTAATATAATCACCCTTATCTCCAAGCTTTGCACGAAGCTTTTTAACATGGGTATCTATGGTTCTTGCATCTCCGTAATAGTCATAATTCCATACGTTATTAAGAATCTTTTCTCTGGAAAGAGCAACTCCCTGATTAGTGATAAAATACTCAAGAAGTTCAAATTCCTTGAAGGAAAGCTCAATATTCTCTCCGTCAACGGTAACTATATGAGCAGACTTATCAATCTTTATGCCGCCTGCTTCTATAAGATTATCCTCCATATCCTGTGTCGAACGCCTGAGGACTGCTTCAACTCTGGCCACAAGAATCTTTGGACTGAATGGTTTTGTTATATATTCATCTATACCTATCTCATAACCCATCAGCTCATCCTTCTCTTCTGACTTAGCTGTAAGCATAATGATAGGAACCTTAGAAATCTTACGGATCTCAGCACTTGTTTCATATCCGTTCATCTTAGGCATCATAACATCCATGATAATAAGTGAGATGTCATTTGTAGCAGTAAACATGTTATAAGCTTCCTCACCATCAGAAGCCTCAACAACTATGAATCCGTCCTTTACAAGAAAGTCCTTAACAAGCTTTCTCATACGTGGTTCATCATCAACAACAAGAATTTTAACGTCTCCCATAAGCCTTCTCCTTCAAAAACCCCTGTTAAATATACACTCTCTTACTCAGCATCTGTAGATGTTGCTTCACCTATATCGCCATTAATGGTAATTCCATTACTCTCACATACTGATCTAAGTGAGCTTTTATAAGCAGAAAGAGCTTCCTCTGACTGCTGAATCTTTTCTTCAGCGCTGTCAAAATATGCAGCATCTGAATTCTTTATACCGTCAATAACGTCCTGAATAGCATCTCTCTGAAGCTGTGCACTCTGCAGATACTGACTCTGCAGGTTCTGAACCTCAGCAGTTGTATATTCAAAACCTTTAAGTTTCTCAAGATAAGAATCATATGAAGTTATTGCATCATTTTCAAGAGAACTCAGCCACTGTTCACTGTCCATGCTCTTTTCAAAATATGCTTTGTAAAGACGGACTGCCTTATCTCTTTCTGATGAAATAGATGGAAGATCGCGGTTGATAAACTGCTCAACTTCTGCACCAACTGTAACTCCTGCTTCAGTTGCAGCCTCAGTTTCAGTAGTTTCCTGTTTTCCACATGCTGTGAAAGAAAACATCATAGTAAACGCCATACATACAACTAGTAGTTTCTTTTTCATAGTCACAACCTCGTTTTCTGTAATTAATCTCACTTGTCCATTATACATCATTATGCAATATAGTTAAACCTTTAATGTTTCCGGCTGGCCATGTACTTCTCGTACAGATCCGGCCTTCTCTTTCTGGTTCTTTCAATAGACTGTTCCAGTCTCCACTTCTCAATCAGTTTATGATTACCGCTGAGAAGCTCAGGAGGCACAGCACGGCCTTCAAACACAGGCGGACGTGTATACTGAGGGTATTCAAGAAGATCGTTATAAAACGTCTCGTAGAGGGAGCTGTCATCATGTCCCAGAACTCCGGGAATAAGTCTTGTAACCGCATCCATAATTGTCATGGCAGGAAGCTCACCACCTGTAAGGACAAAATCTCCAAGAGAAACCTCACATGGGTTTATCATCTCTATAACACGCTCATCTATGCCTTCATAATGGCCGCAGAGAAAGATAATGTTCTCATTCTTTGAAAGAGCCTGTGCATAGCTCTGGTTAAATGTACGGCCCTGCGGCGACATATATAAAACTCTGGTATTCTTTGTACCTGTACGCTTTATAATACTCTGATAAGCAAGCCATACAGGCTCAGCCTGCATAAGCATGCCCGAACCGCCGCCATATATATAATCATCTACCTGACGATAGCTGTTCTGAGCATAGTCCCTTATATTTACTGCCTCAACAGATATGATATTCTTTTTTATAGCTCTTCCCATAATGCTTTCATTCATTGCATTAGTTATAAACTCCGGGAAAAGCGTCATTACATAATAATTCATATTACATTCCCTTTATGAGACATACATATACTCTTTCGGCATCATGATCTACTTTCTTTACAAACTGATGTATAGCAGGAATGAGTCTTTCCTTACCTTCAGTATCCTCGGCCATAATAACAGGATGAACTGCTGTATCTATATAATCCTTGATCTTGCCCACAAGAACAGTATTATCAGGATTAAAGTTTTCTACATCTGTTTCTGTTTCGGCATCTATATTATAGAGATCATAGCCTATAATATCAGCCATATAGTATTCTCCCTCTTCCAGAGGGTCTGCATTTGCTCTGTCTACGTATATTTCCACACGTCTGAGCTTTTCGACTTCATCTCTGTCATCAAAACCTTCGAGATGAACTATAACCATTCCCTTAAAAAACTTACAGCCTGTAATCTTGGCAGGCTTATATTCTTTACCTTTTTTCAGGTAACAATCTGAAATATTCTTAAAATGCTGAACGTTGTCAGTTGTAGGGAATACCTTTACTTCTCCCTGAATTCCGTGAGGCGAAGTAATAACTCCCATCTTAAAGTATTCAACCATATAATTCCTCATTAATCAAAAGCCGCGGAAACCGCGGCTTTATATAGATTATAACCTATCTGATATCTACAATTACTTTCTTGTCTCCCTTAGATGCGGCTGCCTTAACTACTGTTCTGATAGCCTTAGCTATTCTTCCGCTCTTTCCTATTACCTTACCCATATCCTCAGGAGCTACAGTAAGCTCAAGGTTGATCGTGTTATCATCAGTGGTTTCGGTAACTACTACCATGTCAGGCTGGTCAACAAGAGATTTTGCTATAAGTTCAACCAGTTCTTTCACTCGAATACCTCCGATAATTACTTCTCAACACCTGCCTGCTTAAGAAGCTTTGCTACTGTTTCTGTAGGCTGAGCACCATTGTTAAGCCACTTCTTTGCGAGATCTGCATCGATATTGATAACGCTTGGCTCCTGGTTTGGATCATATGTACCGATCTGATCGATAACTCCACCGTCTCTCTGAGTTCTTGCATCTGCAACTACAACTCTGTAGATTGGGTGCTTCTTGTAACCAAGTCTCTTTAATCTCATCTTTACTGCCATTTTAAAATTCCTCCATAGAATAAAAATATAATTTGTTATTTATTTAGAAAGGAAGCTTGAAGCCTCCGAATCCTCTTCTCTTTTTCTTACCGCCCATCATGCCGGAGAACTGTTTCATCATCTTCTTGGACTGTTCAAACTGTTTGATGAATCGGTTTACTTCACTGATATCCAGACCTGCTCCACGTGCTATCCTGTTCTTACGGCTTACGTTAATAAGATTTGGATTAGCTCTTTCCTCCGGTGTCATGGAAAGGATGATTGCTCTAGGATGTGACATAGCCTTAGGGTCGATATCAATATTACCAACCTTGCTGCCCATACCAGGAATCATACCGATGAGATCGTTAATATCTCCCATCTTTTCCATCTGTTCCATCTGAGACAGGAAGTCATTAAAGTCAAATGTAGCCTTTCTTATCTTGGCTTCCATCTCTGCAGCCTGCTCCTCGTCGATAGCGGCCTGTGCCTTCTCGATAAGAGTTTCGACATCGCCCATTCCAAGGATACGGCTTGTCATTCTGTCCGGATAGAAAGGCTCAAGATCTGTAAGCTTTTCGCCCATACCGACATACATGATAGGCTTACCTGTAACAGTCTTGATGGAAAGTGCAGCACCACCTCTTGTATCACCGTCCAGCTTTGTAAGAATGATTCCGTCTACACCGATACGGTCATTAAAGGTTGTGGCTACATTTACAGCATCCTGACCTGTCATGGAGTCTACTGTAAGAAGTGTATAGGTAACAGGCACATTTGCCTTGATCTCCTCAAGCTCTGCCATCATGTCATCATCGACATGAAGACGACCTGCGGTATCTATAAAAAGCATATTGATATTATTCTTATCAGCGTGGCTTATAGCCGCCTTTACAATATCAACAGGCTTATAATCAGTACCCATAGAGAAAACAGGAACGCCAACCTTCTCACCGTTGATCTGGAGCTGCTGAATAGCTGCAGGTCTGTAAATGTCACAGGCAACGAGAAGCGGCTTCTTACCTCTGTTCTTGAACTGACCGGCAAGCTTTGCAACAGATGTTGTCTTACCGGCACCCTGAAGACCACACATCATAATGATGGTAAGCTGATTCTCAGGAAGAGTTTTAAGCTCTGTAATCTCTGAACCCATAAGGGAAACAAGTTCATCACGAACAATCTTAATAACCATCTGTCCGGGATTAAGACCTTTCATGACATCCTCACCAACAGCCTTCTCACTGACGGTGCTCACGAACTGTTTAACTACCTTGAAATTAACATC
>JAEEGL015615219.1_pt1 | contig 23701 bp, 7 predicted proteins | sample 9134231 | NCBI WGS metagenome assembly JAEEGL01 (sample SAMN16246548, study PRJNA631951) | gut metagenome | biome: gut microbiome; feature: rumen; material: fiber-attached | host: Bos | place: Iran: Karaj | collected 2018-10 | reverse complement strand
GATGGCTCGAGTGCAACTTGGGCTACCGACTCGGTGACCAGCGACTACACCTACACGGTGCGTGGCATCCACAACAATACCGAGATTGGCGTGGACATCCGCGCCTCGTTGGAACTTGACTTTATTGCTGGTACTGCTTTCTTTGGAAAGGTGACCTACAACAATATTATCCACGAGAACGCCGTCTCGTGGAAGTATGACGTCAACAAGACGTGGGACAAACACAAGTCGGTCACCTACACCAATGGCCAGTCAACGTCCACCAGTTCAACCATTGACTATGTGGGCCGCGACGGTGATGTGTTCATCGGATACTCGACCAACTACATTATCGGCGCAGCCGACAAGGTGGGCCTGTTCAAGCAGAACGACGGCTCTTGGGCTATCGACATGCAGGAGACCATGGCGATGGACGAGAAGTTCAACACCCACTTTGAGTTCTCGCAGAGTTACATCGAGAACACGTTGTTCAAAAACATCTTGCGCACCCGCAACACCTTGCTCAAGCACATCAACTCGATGAGCGAGATCGAGGAGAATCCCGCACGGGCCACCTACTACACCTTCCTCACCGAGGATGACCCCCGCTATGGCACGAGCAACAGCGACAAGAAAGTGTGGCTCGAACAGGCCGTGACCGACGGCTTTGATGGTCCCAGTTACTACGCCCGCTTCCCCCAAGGCTATGCAGGCTGCGACAGCGTGCACTGGTGCAACCAGGTCATTGCGCAGTGGAAGCAGACACTTGCCGACAACGAGGAGGACAAGATCAAGGCGTTCAACGACCCGACCAAGAAAATTGGCAACGAGTCGTTTGAGCGAGGCTCGTCCATCACCAAGAGCACGGGCGAGAGCACCAAAGATGTCGACAATTCGGTGGAGGTCTTCTCCACAGGACTCGCCTACCGAGGCAAGAACGGCTACCTGCTCGACAAGATGGGCGCCATCATCATCTCGAACACCGACATTGGCTATCACCAGACCAAGTACGACATCGATGAGACGACCACCAGCGAACGGTTCTCTTATACACTCAACGACACGCAGCGTGGCAACTCTCACACGGTAGACATTTTCAAATCGCCCAAGGGCTGGTCACCCATCTTCCGCACCCGTGGCGGACAGACACGCTGCCCCTATGAGGGCGAGACACGCACCAAGTACTATGAGCCCTTAGGACAGTTGCTCGACTATGCCACCATGAAGAGCGACAATCCGCACATCCAATTGCCCGTGCGCAACTTCGTTGACATCCCCGCTGGACAAGAGGCGCAGGTGCAGGTCGTGTTCACCAACGAGAGCGAGACCCACGAGGCACTCACCTCGGCCATCGTCTATGTCGATGCGGGTTCCAACCCCGATGGCTTGCAAGTCTATATGGACGGCATGCCGCTGACCAGCGGAGTCGAGATGTGGATTGAGTACGGTGTGCCCATCACCAAGACGCTTACCATCAAGCAGAGCGACAACTCCATCCTCGACTACAACAACATCACCCTGTTCCTCGCCAACTCCTGCAAGCCCGAGAGGTGGATTTACGAGACCGCGTCGTTTTCGGCCCACTTTGTGCCCGCGGCACCCGATGTCACGCTCAAACTCGATAAGAATGTGCTCAACCTGCGCGCCGTCAACAGTGGCGAGCAGGTCGTCGCAACCATCAGCGACATCAACCGCATGTTCACCGGCTTCAAGGGCGTACGCCTCAAGTACCGCTTTGCCGGCGACAGCCGCTGGATCACCGCACACGAGTGGCTGACCAATACCTCCTTCCTCACCGACGGCGTGGAGAACGAGACACAGTCGCTCCTGCCCACCGACAAGCCCAACATCACCTACGACCTGCACTTGCCCAACATCGACGGACTCTATGTTGTCGCTGCCGAGAGCATGTGCATCCTCGGAGGCAAAGAATACACCGCCATGACGCAGGAGTATGAAGTGATTCGCGACACCCGCGGACCCAAGTTGCTGGGACAGGCCTACCCCAACACGGGATTGCTCACGCCCACCGACGACATCCGCATCAAGTTCAACGAAGACATCCGCGAGAGTTATCTCACCAAGGACGACAACTTCTTCATCACCGGCTCGCTCAACGATGCCCAGGTCAACCACGACGTGTCGCTGCAGTTCAACGGCACACCCGTCGAGACCGATGCCTACCTGCCCATCGCCAACACCAGTTTCGCTTCCACGTTGTGGCTCAAGCGCAAGGGCAGCGGCACCATCGTCGAGCATGGCACCGAGGGCAACCAACTCAAGGTCGCCATCAACCAGGCAGGCCATGTCGAGGCAACCATCAACGAAATCACCATCGAGTCGGCCGACGTCGTGCCCATGGACAAGTGGGTCTTCCTCGCGATGAACTACGTCAAGGGAGCGGCCAACCACAACACGCTCACCATGCTCATGGCCGACGACGGCAACGAGACCATGCTCTTCGACGAGGCCATCATGCCCGACTACAACAGCAATGGCCGATTGACCCTGGGACGCGACTTCACCGGCATGATGCACGAACTCGTCCTGTGGGCCAAGAACTGCCCCGTGCGCACCCTGCTGGCACAGAAGGACGAGGTGGTAGCACCCTACCTGCCCGGACTGGTCGGCTACTGGAAGATGAACGAGGGACACGGCACGACCGTCACCGACTATGCACGCTCGCGCAACATGCATCTGGCATCCGAGTCGTGGAACATCGAGAACACCAACCTCGCTGCCCACCTCGACGGCGAGCACTCCATCAAGGTTCCCATCGGGTCCATCGCTCCCCGCGAGACCGACAGTTATGTGGTCGAGACCTGGTTCCGTGGCGAGAAGGACAAGAACGCCCGTAACACCCTGCTCTCGGTCACCGACCGCCTGTCAATAGGCTTTGACTATGACAACTCGATGATTCTGCACATCTACAACGACACCCTGTCGTCGCTCCAGTCCAATGGCCTGCCCATCGTCTTGACCAACGTCAACTACAACGACGGCAACTGGCACCACCTGGCACTAAATGTGCGTCGTGGCGTGAGCGCAGTGGTCTATATCGACGGCAAGGCCGTCAAGACCCTCGCCGAGCAGCAACTGCCCGCTCCCGCCGGCGACTATCTCTATGTGGGTTCCATCCTCAAGCGCAGTGCCAACGGCCAGACACTCGAAGAGAAGCACAAGTTTGTCGGCGACATCGACGAATTGCGTGTGTGGAATGTCGCCTGCGACGGCACCTCGGTCATTGCCAACCGCTACAACCAGGTCGACACGGCCGACGTGGCAGGATTGATAGCCTACTACCCCATGGAGCGCCAGGTGCTCGACGCCAATGGCAACATCATCACCGAGTTCAGCCTTAACAACAAGGCGCCTAGAGCCACGCAATTTGGCATCGAACAAGCCCTGGGCGATGGCGTGGTCAAGGCCAACACGGCTCCCGCCCTGCGCACCGCACCGCTCAAGCAGAACCTCGACTTTGAGTACACCGCCTCGAGCAACGAGATTTACATCAACCTGCGCACACTGCCCTCGCGCATGCAGGGCAACCTGCTTACCTTCATCGTCAAGAACGTGCGCGACATGCAGGACAACCTCTCTGAGACCGTCACCTGGAGTGCCGTGGTCGACTACAACACCCTGGAATGGGACGAGGAAAGCATCGACGTGGTCAAAGACCGCTTGAGCGATTACAACGTCACCACCGTGCTGCGCAACAAGGGACGCGAGAGCGGACACTTCACCATCACCGGGCTGCCCAACTGGATTGTGCCGTCAACCACCGATGGCGTGCTTGCCCTTGGCGAGAGCCTGCCCATCCAGTTCACCTTCGGTGCCGATGCGCCCGTGGGCACCCACATGGTCTACGCCTATGCCGTCAACGACGACGACATCTGCTCGCCACTGCTGTTCCACGTCACCATCACCGGTAACGAGCCCCTGTGGAGCGTCAATCCTGCCGACTATGAGAGTTCGATGAACCTCATCGGACAAATCTACTTCGAGGACAAGATTTGCAGCATCCCCAACACGCGCATTGCAGCCTTCGTCGACGGTGAGTGCCGCGGCGTGGCATCGCCCCGACTGGTCACCAGCCGCGACGCTTACTTCGTCAACATGGTGATCTACGGCGTGCAAGACGTCACCCAGACCCAACCCGTCACCTTCCGCATCTATGACTCTGAACAAGGTGTGGTGCTGGGCAATGTGGTGACCATGTACAAGGGTCAGCCGCTGAACTTGACCTATCGTCCCAACGACCTCATTGGCGACTATGACGAGCCTGTCATGTGGATTGCATCCGACCAGATTGAGCAAGTGTGCTACCTGCAAAGCGGCTGGAACTGGATTTCGCTGTATGCCGAGCCCGCCCAGCCCGACCTCGAGAGCGTCTTCGGCCATGCCAAGGTGTTCAACACCATCAAGGGCAAGGAAGGATTCGCCATGAACAGCGGGTCGCAGTGGACCTCTACCGGCCTTGACGCGCTCGCCGTTGGCAACATGTACAAGTTGAAGACCAAGAGCGACGTCGTGGTCAACATCTCGGGCAACCGCATTGACACACGCACCGCCACCCAGACCATCTATCCCGGCTGGAACTGGATTGGACCGCTCTCCATCTTCAACCTGAGCCTGAGCGAGGCCTTTGCCGACCTCAACCCCACCCGGGGCGACATCATCAAGAGCAAAGACCAAGTGGCCTTCTACGACGGCTACAAGTGGGAGGGCGACCTCGGCGCAGTCGTGCCCGGCATGGGTTACTACTACAAGTCGTACGCTACCGAGGCAGTGACCTTCCGCTATCCCACCATCGACGCCACCTACAACCAAGCTCCCGCCCGCGTGGTGCGTGTGCCTGCCCACTCGCCCTTCACGCCCGTCGACCACCATCAGTTCAGCGACAACATGAACGTGGTGGCACATGTCATGAAAGACGATGCCTTGGTCGACACGCTCACCGTTGCCGCCTTTGTCGACGGCCAGTGTCGCGGTGTCACCACTGCCACCGACGATGGCTATTACCTGCTCACCGTCGCTGGCAATGCCGATGAGACGGGCAAGAAGGTCTACTTCGCCACCGTGATTGACAATGAGGTGATTTGGATGAACGAGTACCTGCAATGGGGTAGCGATGTCGTCTATGGCGACCTTGACGAGCCTCAGCTGCTGACGATAGCCTACAGTGGCGTGAATGACGTGAATGCCTTGGGCAACAAGATTTCCATCTATCCCACCCTGGTTCGTGACATGATCCATGTGAAGTCGGGCAGCGAGTTGTTGTCAGTGCGGGTTTATTCGCCCAATGGCTCGCGTGTTGACGAGGTGAAGCATGTTGGCGACAACCACACTTCGCTTAATCTGAGTCATCTGCCCACTGGAGTCTATCTGGTCGAAGCGACCACCGTCAATGGTACTCATGCCGTGACCCGCATCGTCAAGCGATAAGAAAACGGGAATTTGCCCTTCGTCTATTCATACTTGTGTGCTCATACACACAAACAACAAAGGCACTGATTCAGTGCCTTTGTTGTTTGATGTTTCCTAGGTATCTACATAGTCTATCATAGTGTTTTAATGTATTAATCAGGTTTTCCCAAAGGAGTGTCTAGTGCTGTCCAATGTGTCCAGTGTCGCCCCCAAAGAAAATTAACCGCGATTTAAAACATGACTTGTTTCGTGTGATTCGCTTTGTTTCGTGTGACGTGGTTATTATTTACATCAATCTTGGCGATTTTCTAACGCGAAACATTATTTCAACCACACGAAAAAACTTCGGTTTTTATTTTGTATTTTGCTCGGTTTGCACTAATTTTGCGGTGAATTCGCGAAATTAGGCGGCACTTCGGCAAAAACCAAACGAGCTTGCTTGTTTTGCGCTCGGTTTGCACTAATTTTGTCGGCGATGCGAATGAACGTATGCATGACGAGTATGAGGAAAGCGAAATGGCATATTGTCTGGCTAACTGTCTGCTTGATGATGGCGGTGGCGATAACAGGCAGCGCACAGCTGGTGCAGGACTTTACATATAACCACTTGGGTCAGGCCGAAGGGATGTGGAGCCAGCGCGTCTACTCCATTCAGCAAACGCAGGACGGCGCCATCTGGTGGGCAACGAAACGCGGGGTGGAACGCTACAACGGTGCCACCATCAGGCACTATGAGTTGGGTGACGGCTCCATCTTCAGCAGTTTTGCCGGACGCACCATTCGTCTAACCCGTCACGACGCGACCCTCTTCGCCCACGACAACAAGGGCTGTATCTATGCCTTCGACGAGGTTCTCGACCGTTTCGAACCAGTCGCCGACCTGAACAAGTTGATGAGTGGTGAAGTGTTGCTCAACGATGTGGCGGTGACCGACGAGGGCATGTGGCTAGCGATGTATCAGGGTGTTTACCTACTCAAAGGGGATCAACTCACCGCGCTGCGGCAGGGATTGTGGACCAACTGCATTATCCCCACCCGCTTTGGGCTATATTTCGGAACCAAGCAGGGACTCTACGACAAGCAGCTGAAGCAGGTTGTCGCTACCGAGGTCGAGACAGGCTACTACGACCAGCAATACAATAACGTGTGGCTGGGCGGCTTTGACAATGGCATAGGTGTGCTCTCGTTGGATGAGCACGGCGCGGTTGTCGGTCAGGAATTTTTCAGTGTGGGCACGCAGTTGCAGCAAAGTCCCATTCGCTCCTTTTGCCCCTATGATGACACCACGATGCTCATAGGCATAGATGGCCTGGGCGTGTATGCCGTCTCCCGCAATACTCCGTTCAGCCGTTGCGAATTGCTCTTCGATGCTAACGAAGGTAGGCACGGCGTGCTGCACGGAAACGGTATTTACAGCATCGTGAAGGATCGTTGGCAGAACATCGTTATTGGGTCGTACTCTGGCGGCATCGACATCGCACGCCCCGTGGGCAGCACGATGGCGGTGTTTGAGCACGTGCGCGACAACCTTCAGACAGTCGCTAACGACCGCGTGAACTGCGTGGTGCAGAGGGGTGACCAGCTGCTCATGGGTACTGACAACGGCATCAGCATTCTGAACACCACGAGCGGCATGTGGCAACACACCTGTCAGGGCGTGGTGGTCATCGACCTGTTCAAGACCGATGACGGGCGCGTGTTGGCATCGACCTTCGGCAACGGAGTCTATGAGGTGAACGCGGCGGGTGCCGCACGGCAGCTCTACAACGTGGCGGGCGGCATTCTGAAAGATGACCATGTGTATGCTTCCTGTATCGACCAAGCGGGCAACTTGTGGATGGGATGTCTCTATGGCGACCTGGTGATGACGGGCGTCACGGGTACACATTACTATCGCGTCGACAACGTGCAATGCATCTTGCAGCTGCCCAGTGGTGAAATGGCAGTGGGTACCGCTAACGGCATCAAGCTGGTTGCACCCGATAGGGAAGAAATCAACGAGTTGGTCTACAGTCCACAAGGCACCGATGAGGTAAACCGATATGTTGTGTGTATGTATGTGAACCAAGGGCGCGAGCTGTGGATTGGCACCGATGGCGGTGGCGTGTATGTCTACGACTTGCAGAGCCAGGCGTGCCGACAGCTGACCACACAGCAGGGTTTGCCCTCAAACTGCGTGTGCAGCCTGACGGCGGGTGACGACGGACGCATCTGGATAGCCACCGAGCAGGGATTGGCATTTGTGGCGCCACGGGAACCTGACAAGGCGGTTGACGTGAACTATTGTTACGGCCTAGCACGGGAGTACTCGAGTTGCGCCGTCGCACGGCTCGACAATGGCGACATCCTCTTGGGATCGACCACGGGAGCGGTGATTATCAACCCCAAGGAGGTGCACGCCATCGACTACACCACGCGGCTGCACATCAGGGGTGTGAGCTGCGGAGACGATGACAACGACAAGTTTAGAGAGCAGGTGCAACGCATGCTCGACAACGACGTGCTGTACTTGCCCTACGACAAGAATACGTTTGACCTTTACTACGAGAGCATCAACCTGCGATATCAGTTTGACATCGCCTATCGCTACCGTGTGGGCGATGACGAATGGAGCCAGCTGACCGACCAGCAGTATATCCACTTCACCAACCTCGCCCCAGGCACGCACCGACTGGTGCTGTGCGCCGTGAGCCGCACGAGTGGGGTTGTGCTCGATGAGAAGACGCTTGTCATCACCATCGCGCAGCCTTGGTGGAACTCATGGTGGATGTGGTGCTTCTATGTGGCGCTGGTGGGGCTGGCCTTCTACGGCGCATGGCGCATCTACCAGTTGCACAACAAGTATATGCGCCTGACCATCGATTACCTGCAGCTGTCGCAGAACGATTCGCCCTCCTCTGTCCCTCTAATGGATTCGCTCCCCTCAGTTCCTCTAAAGGATTTGTCACCCTCAGTTCTCCCTGAAGATTCACCCACCTCGATTCCCCATAAAGAGGGGGAAGCAAGACCCTCCACCAACACGGGCGGCCTACTGGGCGACGGCAAGGACTTTGTGGACCGCGCCACCAAGCACATCGTCGAGCACCTCAGCGAGAGTGACTTTACTATCGACAAGCTATGCCGCGAGATGATGATGAGCCGCACACTGTTCTATGTAAAACTCAAGTCCTATACGGGCAAGTCGCCGCAAGACTTCATCCGCGTCATCCGTCTGGAGCGCGCCGCCGTGCTGTTGCGCAACGGCAGCACCGTCACCGACACCGCCTCGCTCACGGGGTTTGACAACCCTAAATATTTCAGTACCGTTTTCAAGAAATACTTCGGTGTCACCCCATCTAAGTATCGCGTTGGCGGTGATGACGAGGAGGTTTGAATGCTATCACACGGGGTTTAAAAACTAACATTTCACGGTCTCAAATCAGGCAATTGTCAGATTTGAGACCGTACCTATTTACAATAGGTAGTACTTTTGCCCCGTATTTCCGCGCCTCCTGAAGGCGAGGACATAACCAACTGCTACTGAAAATGAGAATATTTCTTACCATCATTCTTTCTGCCACCCTGGGCGTGTCCTGTCTGGGGCAACCCACCGCGAAGCAATGGAACCACGAAGTGCTTGCCGGATGGAACCTGGGCAACCAGTTGGAATGCTCCACAGCTTGGGAGAACAGCCGGTCGATGGACATCGGGCTGTGGGAGAACTCCATCAATGCCGAGACCGCTTGGGGCAACCCCAAGGTAACCCGCAAGACCATCAAAGCCGTCAAGGAGGCGGGCTTCAACGCCATTCGCATCCCCGTCCGCTGGCAGTGCCACATCACCAATCCCCTGGCGATGAGCATTGACAAGGCTTGGCTCAAGCGCGTCAAGGAGATAATCAACTGGTGTCTGGAGTGTGACATGAAGGTAATCATCAACACCCATCACGACCAGTGGCTCGAAGGTCGTCCCAAGCACAAACACATGCAGGAAAACTGCCAAAAACTCGCCCTGTTGTGGTTCAACATCGCCAGCGAGATGGCCGACTATGATTACCGCGTGGCGTTTGCCGGCACCAACGAAGTGCATGAGCCCGACAACTGGGGCAAGCCCACCGCCGAGAACCTCGAGGTGCAAAATGCCTACAACCAAACTTTTATCGACGTTGTGCGCGCCACGGGCGGCAACAACGCCAAACGCCACTTGATTGTGCAGACCTATGTATGCAATCCCGACTTCGGACTGTCCAATGGCGATTTCATCATCCCCACCGACATTGAGGGCAACGGCAACGACTATATGAGCGTTGAGTTCCACTACTACACCCCCTGGGAATATGCCGGCGAGGGGAAATTTTATTATTGGGGCGAGCAGTACCGCCAGTTCGGCGAGGTTCCCGCCAGCGGCGAGCAGGCCATGGTTGACCTCTTTAACCGCGCCGACTCGTTGTGGGGCAGCACAGGCCTCGGCGTCATCATCGGCGAATGGGGCGTGAGCGACCACTACAAGAGCGGCCAGGCCGACAAGATTCATGAAAACATGACCTATTATTGCCAATTCCTCGTCAGCGAAGCCCGCAAGCGCGGTTTCTCCACTTTCGTGTGGGACAACAACACCTTCGGCAACGGACAAGAGAAGTTCGGCATCTTTGACCGCCGTCGCGGCATGAGCGTCAAGGCCCCCTGGATACTCAACGGAATTTTCAATAAGAACAACTAATATATTGTTAAACTTTTAAAAACCCAAAGAATTAAAGACATGAAAATGAGATTTATTCTTCTATGCCTGTTGGGTGCAGGCATGATGTGTTTGCCCGCAGCAATGCCGGCCAGCGCAGCCCCCGCGGCCAGCGCAGCAGCTGCTCCAGGCAAACAGATCATCAACGGAACGGTCTCGGATGCTAATGGTGGACTGATTGGCGCGACTGTGAAGGTCGTGGGAACATCCACTGGCACTGCTACCGACTTGGATGGAAACTTCTCGCTCAACTGCGAGGAGAACGCCACGCTCGAGATTAGCTATGTGGGTTACAAGACCGTGACCGCACGGGCTCACGACGGCATGCAAGTCATGCTCGAGGAGGACGGCGAAATCCTGGGTGAGGTGGTCGTCACCGCCTTGGGTATCAAGCGTGAGCGCAAGGCTCTTGGTTACGGGCTCGCTGAAGTGAAAGGCGAAGAACTGACCAAGGCCAAAGAGACCAACGTCATCAACTCGCTGGCCGGCAAGGTCGCCGGTCTGGTGGTTAACCAGACTGCTGGTGGTGCCTCGGGTTCGACCCGCGTGCTGTTGCGTGGTAACACCGAAATGACCGGTAACAACCAGCCGCTGTATGTCATCGACGGTGTGCCCCTGGACAACACCAACTTTGGCAGTGCCGGTGTTGAGGGTGGTTACGACCTGGGTGATGGCATCTCGGCCATCAACCCCGATGACATCGAGAACATGACAGTACTCAAGGGCCCTGCGGCCTCGGCTCTGTATGGTAGCCGCGCCTCGCATGGTGTGATTCTCATCACCACCAAGCGTGCCGACGACAAGGAAAAATTCTCGGTTGAATACAATGGCTCGTTCACTGTCGACACTCAGCTCGCCAAGTGGGACAACATTCAGGAAATCTACGGCATGGGCAACAACGGCCAATACTCAGTCTCAGCCACCACAGGCACCAACATGAGCTGGGGCCCCAAGGCTGACACCTACACGATGCGTTACTTTGACGGAGTAGACCGCCAATTCTTGATGTATCCTAATAATGTGTCGGACTTCTTCCGCACCGGTCTGACGGCACAGAACACCATCATCTTGTCAGCAAACGCTGGTAAGACGGGCATCCGCTTCTCGGCCACTGACATGCGCAACCGCGACATCTTGCCGAAGACGCACATGAGCCGTGACAACTTCAACCTGCGCGTGAATACGGCGCTGGGTCCCGTGGACATGGACTTCACCGCTAACTATACGCGTGAGGATGTGAAGAATCGTCCCGCACTGGGTGACTCTCAGAGCAACGTCGGTAAGAACCTGATGACGCTCGCCGGCACCTACAACCAGGAGTGGCTAAAGCACTACCAGAACGAGGATGGCACCTATGCCAACTGGAACGGTTTGGACCAGTACAACAAGAACCCCTATTGGGACCTGTACAAGTGCGAGAACAAGACCGCGAAGGACATCTATCGCTTGACCGCCAAGGCGATTTGGAACATCAACGAGCATGTGAAACTGCAAGGCACCGTGGGTACCGATATCAACAACATGACCTTTGAGGACTACATCGCTCCCACCACCCCCGGAAAGGCAGCTGGTCAGTTGCAGAACATGATTTTCAACAACCGCACGCTCAACGCCGAGCTGCTCGCCCTCTACAACAACCACTGGGGCGACTGGGACTTCAACGGCACCCTGGGTGGCAACATCTTCAAGGTGGACAACAAGAACAGTGTCTTCACCGGTCTGGACATGCAGATGAAGGATGTCATCGCTATCATGAACTTCTCGGAGCAGAGCGTTCAGCAGAACACCTACAAGAAGCAGATTAACTCCCTGTTTGGTAGCGCTAGCCTCGGTTACCGCCACACCTATTATCTGGAGGCAACCTTGCGCCGCGACCAGTCGTCGACACTGCCCATCGGAAACAATGTGTATTACTATCCGTCGTTCTCGGCCAGCTGGGTGTTCTCGGAGTATATCCGCAACAAGAACATCCTCAACTATGGTAAGTTGCGTGCGTCGTGGGCACAGGTAGGTTCGGACACCGATCCCTATCAGCTCGCACTGAACTACACCACCGGTAAGTATTCGATTCCCGGATACACCATCGGTATGATCAACAACGGCACACAGCCCAACAAAGACCTGAAACCGACCAAGACCAACTCGTTTGAGCTGGGTCTGGAAATGAAGTTGTTCCAGAACCGTCTGGGCATTGATGTCACCTACTATGATCAGGTATCTAAGAACCAGATTATCGGTCTGGCATCTTCGGCAACCTCGGGTTACTCTTCGCGCCTGATTAACGCCGGTGAGATTCAGAACCGCGGTATTGAGATTGCTTTGAACGGCCGTGCCGTGCAAGCTGGCGACTTCGCACTCGACCTGGGTGTAAACTTCTCGAAGAACCAGAACAAGGTGAAGTCTCTCACCGAAGGCATGGACTACTTCGAGCTTGAGAAGGCGATGTGGTGTAACGTGTCGGTGGGTGCCGAGGTCGGCGAGAACTTTGGTTCGATTGTCGGTCCGGACTTCCAGCGCAACGAGAAAGGAGAGATTCTCATCAACCCAAGTACCGGTATGCCCATGTATGACGAGACTCCCAAGACCCTGGGCAATGCCTCATGGGATTGGACCGGTGGTGGTTACCTGACCGCCTCATACAAGAACTTCCGCCTGTCGGCATCCTTTGACGTGAAGGTGGGTGCTGATATCTTCTCGATGTCGATGCGTTCAGCATTCCAGACGGGTAAAGCAAAGGAGACCCTCGAGGGTCGTGAGGATTGGTACCGTTCGGAGGAGGCTCGCCGCGAGGCTGGTATGACCATCGACGAGTGGCGTGCCGCCGGCAAGGCCGAGGGCTTTATCGCTCCGGGCGTGGTGGCCAATGGTGACGGCACTTATTCGCCCAACACTTATCCCATCGATCCGCAGTCCTACTGGGAGAGCGTGTCGCGCAATGCGCCCGCGATGTTCATCTATGACAACTCCTATGTCAAGTGCCGCGAGATTATCTTCGGTTACACCTTCCCCGAGTCGATGCTTGGCAAGGCGGTGAAAGGTCTGAGCCTCTCATTTGTGGCTCGCAACCCGTTCATCATCTGGAAGAACATCCCCAACATCGACCCCGACTCGGGCTACAACACGTCGGGTCTGGGACTTGAGTATGGTTCTCTGCCCTCACGTCGCAGCTTCGGACTTAACGTGAATCTGAAATTCTGAGAGTAAGCAACACAGTAAAAGACAAATCAAGATATGAAAAAGATATATTTCATCATCATGGTGCTGGCAAGCGTGCTCTCTTTGAGCTCTTGCAGCGACAGTTATATGGAAGACCTGAATACCGACGAGTCGAAGGCATCTTTCATTGACCCCAACGCGCAGCTGACCACGGGTCTGCTGCAGACCTACGGTGACTTTGGTCTGATGGACACCTACCGCAGCTACATCACTGGCTTCACCCAGCACTGTATGGGCGGTTGGAACGTGTCGAACTATGCCGGCTCGGTGCTGGCCAACAACGACCAGATGCGTCTGGTGTGGGACCAGTTCTACTCAGTCGCCATCAAGAATATGGTCGATGGCATCTACAACTCACAAGAGTCACCCAACGTGAACGCCGCGCTGCGCATTCACAAGGTCTACATCATGTCGGTGCTGACCGACATCTACGGCGACGTGCCTTGCTCTGAGGCTGGTTTGGGCTACCTCGAGGGCATCTCCACTCCCAAGTATGACACGCAGGAGGAAATCTACAACTACTTCTTTGAGGAGCTGGCAGCCTGTGTGGCACAGCTAGGTACCGGTTCCGACCGCATCAGCGGCGACGTGACCAGCCTTGCCAGCGATGTGAACAAGTGGAAGAAGTATGCCAACTCGCTGCGTATGCGTTTCGCTATGCGCATCTCGGACGTGAACCCCACCAAGGCAAAGGAAGAGTTTGAGAAGGCTATCAAGGCTAACGGCGGTATCATCAGTTCGGCAGCAGACGATGCCTATATCAACTACATCAAGAGCCCATTCACCCTGTATGATGGCAGCCGTGACCTGGACTTCCGCGTCAACGCGCTGAGCGAGATTCTCTACGGACAAGACCCGACCTCGCCCACGTTTGTGTGCTCAACGCTGTACGAGCAACTGAAGAACACCAACGACCCACGCCTGTTGCGCATCTGCCGTCATTACTTGAACACCCAGCGCAGCGAGACGGCTCCCGAGGGATGCTATGACGTGACCGACGAGATATTGGCATGGCAAGCCAATGGTGGCACAGGCCCACAGCCTTGTATCCCCGGCGCTGCATGGTGGCACAACTGGCCCACCATACCCTCCAACGCCGAGATTCCCACGCTGGCACGCCTGGTCGAGGAGTTCCCCGATGCTGGCTATGACCAGAGCAACTTCCCTGCCCGCATGACCCGTCCGTTCTTGGCATTGGCCTTCGAGCAACCCGACTGCCCAGGTATCCTGATGACCTACGCTGAGGTAGAGTTCCTGCTCGCCGAGGCTGCCACCAAGGGTTGGGCCGTCAGCGGCACAGCACAGAAGCACTATGAGAATGGCGTGAGAGCATCGATGATGCTGCTCAATGATCACTACAAGATTGTGGAGCCCATCAGCGAGGACGAAATCACGGCCTTCATCGCCGCGAACCCGCTGGGCGAGAACCCCAAGGAGAGCATCAACACCCAGGCGTGGATTCTGCACTTGACCAACCCGTCGGAGTGCTGGGCGAACCTGAGACGTTCGGACTACCCGGTCATCTACGACCGCGCACAACTGCCCAACTATGACTTTACCTACGAGGATCCTAACATGCACACACCCACGCGTTTGAAGTACCCCAACCTGGAGTCGAAGTACAATAGCGCAAACTACACAGAAGCCCTGAACCGATTGGGAGGTCAGGATGACTGGCACGTACGCGTCTGGTGGGATATGCACGAGATCAACTATAAGGGTCTGGAGTGATTCGGATTATGGATACAGTTAAAGAATTAAAGAACAGAAAGATATGAAAAGCAGATATTTTATACTGATGGCGCTGGTCGCAGCGATAATGGCTTTCACGAGTTGTTCATCGGATGATCCGTTCACCACGGCCAGCGAGGATGATTACCCCCGAATCCTGAACCCCTATTTCCCCGACTGGAACAATGGTGTCCCTGGTGAGTTCAAGAATTTTACCCGTGACATCAATCTGACGGAGGAGGTTATCGTAACTCCCGCCGAGCACACCACGGTGACGTGGTATATTGACGACAAGGTAGTTGCCACGGGCAACACCATCGATATGCCATTGCTGGCTGGTACTTATGTCCTGAAGGTGGTGGCCCGCACGACCAAGGGTCTGGAGACCTCACGCACGGGCATGGTGATTGTGCGTCCGTGTGACGGCGACCCTGTGCCGGGTGACCTGCTCTTCGACCGTCTGGTGGTACCCGGAACGGAGGCTACGCTACACGGAACGAACATGAGCAAGGTGACTAAGGTCATCATCAACGGCGTGGCAGCCAACGCGACCTATCACAGCGATGGCGACTATGTGTCCTATACCGTGCCCACATCGCTCGGCGACGGCACTTATCAGCTGACGGTGGCCGATGCCACGGGCTTCATCTATGGCGGAGGAAACATCACGGTGTCTTCGGCACCCATCATCAATGGCGCGTCGTTCAGCGGCAAGGCCAATGCTGAGGTGACCATCGAGGGCCAGAACTTGGACAAGATGGCTAGCATGAAGATTGGCAACGAGGCGGCTACGATTGTCAGCAAGACGGCCACCTCGCTCACATTCAAGGTGCCTAACCTGCAACCGGGTGACTATGAGATGACAGCAACCGATGCCAGTGGCAAGGCCGTGAAGTTCATCAACGGCAGCGAGATGGTCGAGAAGGCCAACTTCAACGTCACGAGCGAGACCGTCCTGTGGGAAGGCTCATGGGCGGTGACGTGGGGCACGCCGTTCAACGCACTGCAGAGCACAATGGCATCGCTGGTGCACAGCGGAACCATCCTGCGCGTCTATGTCAACGGCAATGGCCAGGGTACCGTGACCACCGCCTGGTGGAACAACATCCTGACGGGCAAGGGCGATCCTGAGCGTGGCGACATCATGATCTCGGGCAGCATGGTACTTGAGTACACACTGACCGACTACTCGATGGAGCTGATGAACAGCCAGGACGGCTGCCTCATCGTGGGCGACGGATACACAATCACCAAGGTTACTGCCGAATAATCGATAAGAACTATGCGTTTGATGAAACAATTGGCAATGCCTGTTGTGGCGGGGCTTCTCGCCACAACTGGCGCCTTTGCCCAGTCCATCAACTATGTCCCCGATGCCAACATCGAACGGCGCGTGGAGCAGACGCTCAGCCGCATGACGCTGGAGGAAAAGGTGGGACAAATGACCGAACTGGCCATCGATGTACTAGGACATTGGGAAGGCGAGAAATTTGTCCTGGACAAGGACAAGATGGACAATGCCTTCATGCGCTACAAGATTGGGTCGGTGCTGAACACACCCGGCCCGGTGGCGCAGACGCCCGAGTGGTGGCAGCAGACCATCCGCACCATCAACGACTACTCGTTGCGGGCTTGCGGAATTCCCACCGTCTATGGCCTGGACCAGAACCACGGCGCGACCTACACGCTGCGTGGGACTCTGTTCCCGCAGAACACCAACCTGGGCGCATCGTTTGACCCTGACTTGGCCCGCCGTGCCGCGAGCATCACTGCCTATGAGACACGTGCTGCCAACTGCCCCTGGACCTACTCACCAACGGTTGACCTCTCGCGAGACCCGCGCTGGCCACGTGTGTGGGAGAACTTTGGCGAAGACTGCCTGCTCAGTACGGTCATCGGCAAGGCGATGGTCGAGGGTTTCCAAGGCCCTGACCCGAACCATATCGACAAATACCACATCGGAACGTCGATGAAGCACTATATGGCTTATGGCATTCCACGCACAGGCAAGGACCGCACACCGGCCTATTTGCCCGAGTGGGAACTCCGCGAGAAGCACTTCGCACCCTTCAAGGCGTGTGTCGAGGCGGGTGCGACCTCGGTGATGGTCAACTCGGCGTCAATCAATGGCACACCGATGCACATCAATGCCAAGTACTTGACCCAGTGGCTCAAGGAAGAGACGGGTTGGGACGGCATGATAGTCACCGACTGGGCCGATATCGAGAACCTGTGGAAGCGCGAGATGGTGGCTGCTAACAAGAAGGACGCCATCTGCCTCGCCATCAATGCCGGCATTGACATGGCGATGGAGCCGTTCAACCTGGACTTCTGTGACCTGTTGATTGAGGCGGTGCGTGAGGGGCGTGTGCCCATGACACGCATTGACGATGCTGTGCGTCGAATCTTGCGCATGAAGTACCGCATGGGTCTGTTCGACATGCCCAACACCGATATCAAGGACTATCCCAAGTACGGTGGCGAAGAGCATCGCTTGGCGGCACAAGATGCTGCCGTGCAGACGATGATTCTGCTCAAGAACAAGGGCATCCTACCGTTGAAGCAGGGTCAGAAGATTCTGGTGACAGGACCTAATGCTAACTCAATGCGCTGCCTCAATGGGGGCTGGAGCTACACTTGGCAAGGAAAGGATGCCGATAAGTTCGCCTCAAGCCACAACACCATCCTCGAGGCGATGCAGCAACGCTTTGGCAATGCGAACATCGTCTATGAGCCGGGCGTGACCTATAACAATGACGGTCTGTACTGGGAAGAGAACGAGCCACAGATTGACCGTGCCGTGCGCGCCGCTGCCCAGGTCGATGTCATCCTGGCATGCGTGGGCGAGAATTCTTATGCCGAAACACCGGGCAACCTCGATGACCTGGCTCTGTCGGCCAAACAGCGCGACCTGGTCAAGGCACTCGCCAAGACCGGCAAGCCCATCGTGCTGGTGCTCAACGAGGGCCGTCCCCGCTTAATCAGCGACATCGAGCCGCTGGCCGAGGCGGTGGTCAACATACTGTTGCCTGGCAACGAGGGTGGCAACGCCCTGGCGCGTCTGTTGGCGGGTGTTGATAACTTCTCGGCCAAAATGCCCTATACCTATCCTCGCTACTCGGCTTCGCTCACGACCTATGACTATCGTGTCAGCGAGATGACGGGTACGATGGAGGGCGCTTATGACTACAATGCCCAGGTCGATGTGCAGTGGCCCTTTGGATTCGGATTAAGTTATACTACATTCGACTACAGCAACCTGCGTGTGGACAAAACTGAGTTCAGCGCAGGCGATGTACTCAACGTGAGTGTGGATGTAAAGAATACGGGTAGCAGGGCAGGCAAAGAGAGCGTCTTGCTATTCTCGCGCGACATCGTGGCGAGCATCATCCCCGAGGCTCGACGCCTGCGCGCGTTTACCAAAATTGACTTGCAACCGGGCGAGCAACGCACCGTCACCTTCAGCCTGCCGGCCAATGACCTGGCATTTGTGGGCTATGACGACCAGCGTCACCTGGAACCGGGCGAGTTTGTCCTACAAATCGCCAATCAGGCTGTGCACATCAATTGCCGCTAAGGAGGTCTCAGTGCTCGCTGACGCGAGCTGGCAGGATGCAGATTTTATTTGCATTCGCTGTGAAGAGCGTGCACATTTTTTTAAAAAAACTCGCTTGCGAGTTGCTGACGTCTGACCCCTAAAAGCGATATAACCTCTCGCAATCATAAGTTTAAGCAGGCCAGGAACCTCACGGTTGCCTGACCTGCTTTTTTCTCAGCAATTATATAGCAGTTGTCCCTAAATTAATTTGACCATTGATTGTAGGGACAACAGGTATTAAATTCCTTAAGATTTTGCTATCTGCCGAGAATGCTTTATCTTTGTGGCACAAAAAAATAGAAACCCAATGAATCACAAGACTAAAACTATCGTTGCCGCGCTGGCCCTCGCCTGGACACTGACGGCGAGCGCCATCGAGCGGTGGCAAGACCCGAGCGTGAACCAGGTGAACCGAGAGGTGAGGCGCGCCAACTTCTTCGCCTACGAGAACGAGGCCCTGGCGCTGCACGGCGACAAGAGCGCCTCGAAACGCTATATGAGCCTGGAAGGCCAATGGCGATTCCACTTCGCACGCAACCATGACCTGGCACCCGCGGGGTTCTATGACACGAAGTATGACGACTCGCAATGGACCCTCTTCACCCTGCCGGGCATGCTGGAGCTGAACGGCTACGGCGACCCCATCTACCGCAACATCGGCTATGCCTGGGCAACGACCTTCGAGACCAACCCGCCACACATCGGCGAGACACAGAACTATACTGGCTCGCTGCGACGAACGGTGAACGTGCCCGACGACTGGAACGGGCAGGACATCTACCTGCACGTGGGCTCGGCAACGAGCAATCTGACGGTGTGGATCAACGGGCGCGAGGTGGGTTACAGCGAGGACTCAAAGGTTGCGGCAGAGTTCAATGTCACCAAGTATCTGAAACGTGGCAGCAACCTCATCGCCCTGCAGGTGATGCGGTGGTGCGACGGCACCTATCTTGAGGATCAGGACTTCTGGCGCTTGACGGGCATTGCCCGAGAAGTATACCTCTATGCACGTCCAAAGGCACACCTCGCTGACCTGATCATCGGGCAGGACTGGGTGGACGGCAATGGCATACTGGATGTGAAGGCCAGCGTGGTGGGGAAGGCGACCGTTGAAGCGCGACTGCTCGACGCCGAGGGTAACGAGGTGGCTCGCGGCATGCACGCAACCATTCCGCAGGCTCATGCATGGACTGCCGAGACCCCATATCTATATACCTTATTAATAACGCTACGGCAGGGCGACCGCGTCATCGAAGCGGTGCGACAGCGCGTGGGATTCCGTCATATCGAAATTGCGGGAGGGCAACTATTGGTCAACGGCAAACCTATCCTCATCAAGGGCGTCAACCGCCACGAACTGGATCCCGATGGGGGCTATGTGGTGTCGGTCGAAAGGATGGTTCAGGACATCTCTATTATGAAGCGTCTGAACATCAACGCAGTGCGCACCAGCCACTATCCCGATGACCCGCGGTGGTATGACCTGTGCGACGAGTACGGACTGTATGTGGTGGCCGAGGCGAACCTAGAGAGCCACGGCATGGGTTACAACGAAAAAACATTGGCACGACGCGCCGACTTTGAGCAGATGCACCTAGAGCGCAACGAGGCGAATGTGAAGACATTGCGCAACCACCCCTGCATCATCATTTGGTCGATGGGCAACGAGGCTGGGCATGGGCCGAACTTCGTCAAGGTATATGACTGGATCAAGGCGCAGGACACCACGCGACCGGTGCAGTATGAGCGTGCCGGTCTGGCACGGGAGACCGACATCTTCTGCCCGATGTATTACTGGTATGATGACTGTGCGCGATATGCCCAGGGTGAAGATCCACGTCCACTCATCCAGTGCGAGTATGCCCACGCTATGGGCAACTCAATGGGCGGACTCAAGGAATACTGGGAACTCATCCGTCGCCATCCCAAGTACCAAGGCGGCTTCATTTGGGACTTTGTCGACCAGGCATTGCGTGATGTGAGTCCCATTACAGGTCGCGAGATATTTACCTATGGTGGCGACTATGGCCGCTATCCCGCCAGCGACTACAACTTCAACTGCAACGGCATCATCGCCCCTGACCGCCGTCTGAACCCGCATGCCCATGAGGTAGCATACTTCTATCAGAATGCTTGGATAGACGATGTGGATATTAAGGAGGGCAGATTTGAGGTCTATAATGAGAACTTCTTCCGCACACTTGACGACCTGCAGCTGGTGGCTCATGTCCGAGCCTTGGAAACGAGCGTTGATGAGGCGATTACCGACATCGACATAACGGGCATCCAGCCACAAGAGCGGCGCATCGTGAACAGCAAAGCACTGCGAAATGCCATCATCAAGGCTATGCAGACCCGCAATAGCGAAGTGGTGGTGGATTTTGAATTCGTTGCCTGCGAGGGCATGCCACTGGTCAACGAAGGACAAGTGCTGGCGCATGAGCAGATGGTTGTGCGGCCTTATCTCTTCCCAGCGACGTTCGCCGAGCGCGAGGAAGTAGAGGTCGAGCAAGCGAATGCCTACATCAAGCTGCAAGCCGCTGGAACAACAGTAACCATTGGCAAGCAAACGGGGTGGATTGACTACCTGGATAGCGATGGCACTCCCTTGTTGGCCAACCGCAAAAGTCTCCTGCCCGAGTTTTGGCGCGCACCTACTGACAACGACTATGGAGCTGGCCTACAACGCCGGTTCGCCACTTGGCGTGAGCCCAAGATGCAACTGCAGTCGTGTACCCTTGATGGTAACACCGTGGTGGCACAGTTCAATATGCCCGAGCAGCAGGCGAGTCTGACCATGACCTATACACTCACCCTGCAGGGAGAGGTGGTGGTGGAGGAGAAGATGACCACCACACCGGGGGCGGAGATACCCGAGATGTTCCGCTACGGCATGCAGCTGCAAATGCCCGCCACGTTTGATCGAGTGACCTATTATGGCCGCGGCCCCATCGAGTGCTACCGCGACCGAAAGAGCAGCCAACATATCGGCATTTACAACGGCTTAGTCAAGGATCAGTATTACGACTACATACGCCCGCAGGAGAGTGGCAACCACACCGATGTGAGATGGTTCCAAGTGACTGATGCCAACGGAAAGGGATTGAGAGTCTATAGCGATAACGTTATTGAGGCGAGCGCCCTACCCTACACCACCGACCAACTCGATGACGGCCCGGTCAAGGAGCATGCCTGGGGGCATCACAGCGGCGACCTCATGCCATCGGGCACCACCCAATTCCACATCCAACAGCAACAGATGGGATTGGGCTGCGTCAACTCCTGGGGTGCCTGGCCACTAAAGCCCTACTTGCTGCCCTATGGCTACCGCATCTTTACCTTCGTCATCAAACCATTGTAGTGGTTCACCTTTCGTTGGAGGTTCCTATAGCTTTAGTGAAAAAGCATTTACACCCCCCTTCATCTGCGGATGAAAGGGGGTGTAATTTATCGGTTCAACGTGATAAGAGACTAATTGTTCTCCCAGTTGACGTTCCAGATGCAGATGCGGTCTTTGTTGGAGTCTTGCTGGGTGGGCGAGAGATTGGTGAATACGATTTGGAAGTCACCCGTGACATTGCAGGTCTCACTGAAGGTGTAGGCCTGATACTTGACGGGTGCAGTCTCTGTCACCGTCCAGCTCTTGACCGACTGTCCGCCCTGCATGATGTCAATACGCATGCTGATTTGGGTGTCGGTGTAGGGCATGCCATATTTGAAGGTGAGCTTCTTGATGCCACCGGTAAGAGCGGGAGAAGTCACCGTGCCCACTGAGCTGGTCTTGCCGTTGAGGCAAGGCGCAAACGCATACTGGGTAGTCGAGCCGTCCATGAAGCCGATGAACTTGAAGACGGGATTGCTGTCCACTTCACCGCCCGAGAGGACGTTGCAGTTCACCGCCTTCCAGCCAGCCGTTGAGGTATAGGTGCCATAAGTCGACTTGGCCTCACCACCGTTCATTGTCTCGAAGTCGGCACGCGTGCCGGCGGGTTCAGGCGTGGGAGGCGGGGTAACCGAACCGCTGTAGTTGAACTTCACGTCATCGACACACCAGGTGGCGTAGTTGGCGTCCTGAGTAGCATAGAAGCGGAAGCCGATGTAATAGGTTCCATTGAACTGGCTCAGGTCGAGATCTCCACTCTGCTTCCAGTCGCTGTAACCACTGTTAGGAGCGGTCGCGAGTGCCGGGTTGAGCTTGGTCAGCGTTGCCGTATTCGGGTCGTTGGTCGACATGATATAGACCTCAAAGATGGTGGTCGTGCTGCCGTAGCCGTTGACCTGTGTGCGGAAGCTCAGGTTCTTGTTCTCAGCCTTGCTAATGGCCAGTGCCGGTGAGATGAGCCAAGCGTCGAAGGGCGGGTTGGTGCCCTTGTAGCCCGTCATGGCGGCGTAGGTGTTGTTGTCGAACGATGTGGTGTACCACTTTTTGTCACCACTCACTTGCAGGTTGAGCCAGTCGCTGGGCAGGCCGCCTTCGAAGCCTTCGTTGAGGCTGGAGAGTCCGCCAGTGGCGATACTCATCTTGAACTCGTCAGTCGTACCGCTGTTGCCGCCGATACCGTTGGCGCCCATATAGGTCGTTGACTCACCCTTGACCCAGATTTGCGTCTTGTAAACCTCGGGGTTGTCAAGCAGGTTGGCCTGCTCACGGAACTTCGAGCCCTGGGGCAGCGGAACCACGACACACTTGCTGATATCGGTCACATCAGGTGCGTCGGCAATAACCAGCGTGGTAGCGAGCGTGGTCGGAGCCTTCCACTCGATGTCACTGTTGCTGCTGATGTTGGTCACCTCAGGTGCCACGGCGCCCACGACATAACCTGTCATCCAGCGGCTCTTGCCGTTGCCCTGGTTCTCGATGAACTCAGCCACGGTGAACGGGTCGCCCTTGGTGCCCTTGGTGCCCATGTCGAAGTCTACATCGTCGAGGTCGCGCAGGAACAACTGCCACTGGTCGCTTCCGGTGAGCACCAGAATACCGGTGAGGTTACCCTGGGTCACAGGCAGCGGGTCGCTGTGGAAGTCAGCATAATT
>JAEEGL012829102.1_pt1 | contig 23701 bp, 18 predicted proteins | sample 9134231 | NCBI WGS metagenome assembly JAEEGL01 (sample SAMN16246548, study PRJNA631951) | gut metagenome | biome: gut microbiome; feature: rumen; material: fiber-attached | host: Bos | place: Iran: Karaj | collected 2018-10 | reverse complement strand
TGTTACGGGCAGGTTGCATACGCGTTACGCACCCATGCGCCGGTCGTCGCCAAAGTATTGCTACTCCGCGTTACCCCTCGACTTGCATGTGTTAAGCCTGCCGCTAGCGTTCATCCTGAGCCAGGATCAAACTCTTCATTGTAAGAATTGCTTTTGTTACCTTCTTGACTCGTCTTGTATCTCCCATCCTATCTTTATAGAATAAGTGACACACGCTATCTCTCTCTTCTCATCCGTTTCAAATTACTCTTGCTTTTTTTCAACAGCCTTTTTTGAGGCGAAAGCGGGTGCAAAGGTACAACCATTTTTCATTCTGACAAAATATTTTTTTGGCATTACTCCAATTTTCGAATATTTTGTTGTGTATAACAGTTGATTACAAAGACAAAAAAAATTTACACACAGATAGAAAACCTATTAAAGAAAGGAACAAAACCCTCTTTTATCATCGAAAAAAAGAACAATGGAAACAGAAAATAGCAATAACGACTGTTAACAACTTGGCAAAATATTGAAAATCTTATTGTTAAACAAACAACTAATACAAGAATACACTTTATTATTATTGTTGTGCCAAGTCCTCGAATGCCACCCGAAATGTCGAAGCAAAGAAAATACATCGTGCACGACCAATCTGCACCAACCCCATATCAACACCGCATGATGTCCGACTGTGGTCGGAGTTGACTCGGACTTGACTCGGAGTTGTATCGGACTTGATACGGAGTTGATATTGACTTTGAGGTAGTTAGCCTGCAAGTATACTATAACAACACTGATATTCAAGTACTTGTAATCGATTTTATGGTTATTATATCGATGGAACGGCGAAGGTCGGACTGGAGAAAATAGTGTCGGATGACATGCCGGGAGGTGGTACAGAAACACAACTAAATCGTGCACGACTTATTTTTCACCTCTCAAACTAGTCAAAATATAGTTGGGAATTTTACAATATTCATATAATAAATTGCAGCGGATTGCGTTTTGTATTCAGTAATGAAGAAAGGTTGGAAGATAGCCGGCCGTGTGTTTGTGGGGCTGTTGCTGACAGTGTATGTGGCTGTGGCAGCGGTCAACTACTCGGTGGTGCAGTCGTACTTGGGTGCGACGGCAGGGTACTTTTTTTCACGCGAGTGGGGTGGAGAGGTGAAGATAGGGTCGCTTCATGCCATGCCGTGGGACCACCTGATGCTGAACAATGTACTGCTGGTGGCTCCCGACAACGATACGATATTGAATGTGGAGCGACTGAATATCAGATTCAAACGATTTCCAATGAAGGATCGTACGCTGTCGCTCGACCGCGTGCTCCTGCGCAATGGCTATTATCACCTGGCTATCAGGGAAGCCGAAGGGTACGAGCGTCCGGTGACCAACCTGCAGTATATCATCGACTACTATACCCACGGTAAGCGGCCTGAACGGCACGGGGGAACATTTACGGTCGATGTCAAATCGGTGACCCTGAGCCATGTCCATTACAAAATGGATCTGTTGGAAATCCCCGAACCGACCTACGACTACGGGGTAGCGATTGCCCACATGGAGTTTGACGACATCCGCGCACGGGCAAAGGGGGTGCATGTGGTGAACGATGACGTGACAGTCAAGCTGTTGAGCCTGAGCACGACAGAGCGTAGCGGCTTCCGGGCTGACAAGATTGCCGCCGACGTGCATGTTGGGCCTAACGACATCACGGTGACCGACTTCGAGGCGCGGACACCGCAAAGCACAGTGTTGGCCGACGTAAGCATCACCTACGACGGCTGGGAGGAGATGCAGGACTACGTGAACACCGTGGGTCACGACATTACAATCAAGGAGGGGACGACGGTGGCGCTGAGCGATGTGGCCTACTGGGTGCCCGCCATCTGGGGCACCGACGTGCAGTTGGAGGCTGAAGGCGGGATGAAAGGCACGGTGAACGAGATGACCACCGACTTGAGTATGGGCTGGGGCAGCCAGTCGAGACTGCTGCTGGCCGGCCGGTTGCTGGATGTCACTGTGCTTGACAGCATGAAGGTGGATGTCGACATCGAACGGCTACGGACCAATGCCGACGATATGCGCCCCTTGCTGGCAATGCTGAATATCAAAGAAGAAAACTACCCATTGATACGACAGACCGACCACATCGACCTGGAAGGGCGGCTTCGTGGAGGCCTCTACGAGACCTCGACGGCCAACCTGAACATCGTCAGCGGTCTGGGCAACCTGCACGCCGACGCCCTGTTGCATCCAACACCCGGAGGCGGGATGCAGATGAACGCCGAGGTGGGGAGCGATGGCCTGGAGCTGGGGTTCCTGCACAGCGACTGGTTGAACCGCACAGGCTTCAACCTGAGCATGAGCGGAGACCTGCGTAATCCGAAAGATATCCACACGATGCGGGCCAACCTGGACGGCGAGTTGCTGAACAGCGTAATCCAAGGGCAGCGACTGGGGCCAATCTATGTAGAGGGCAAGATGGATGGTGGCGTGGGTCGTGTCAACCTGCAGTCGACCGACAGTCTGGCGCTGCTGACGCTGCAATCGGAATTCGACCTGCTGGACACGGTGAAAAGCCTGCGTGGCATACTGGACATAGAGAACCTCAACACATTAGCCTTCAAACTGATGCCTAAGGAATACGGTTTCCTCAGGACACGTGCCGAGCTGACGATCGAGGGTCGCAACCTCGACACGATGCAAGGCAACCTGCAGCTGACCGGGACGCAACTGGGACGTGTGAAACTGGCAAACCTGTCGTTGAGTGCCGATGCCAATGAAGGTTACAAAGAGCTGCAGCTGACAAGCGATGCTGCCGATGTGGGCGTTACCGGCAAATTCCACTACAAAGATCTGCCGTTGATTCTCCGACAGATGGGCCGTGATATCATTCCACAGGGGATGGTCGACATCGCAGCCCTTGAAGAAGAAGAACTTGCGGCCATCAGACAGAGCCAGTTGAGTTTCCATGCACAGTGGAAGGACGACGGGCGATTCCTGCACAGCCTGACGGACAAGGTGACGGTGGCGCGGCGGACACGCCTGACGGGCAACTACAATAGCACCGAACAGTTGAAGTTTGCACTCAGGAGCGACTCGCTGCGCTTTGGCTCGATGCTTTGTACCGACGTAGGATTGCAGGGGCAACGCCAAGCGACAGACTACGTGGTACGGTTAGAAAGCCAATCCATGGAGATCGGCACGGTGGAACTACTACAGAGGGCTGACCTACAACTGAACAGCAACGCCCGAAGAGCGCTGCTCGAACTGGCTTGGGGCAGCGATGAGGCACCCTCGCAGGGCGATGTGGAACTGGAACTCAGGGATGGTAATGTCCATGTGCTCAAGCCTGGCTTCACCATCGGTGACACCCCGTGGGAACTGCTGATCGATAACATGACCATAGCCACGCTGGACGGTTTCCAGATGGAAGGTGAAGGCATCACAGTACGAAGTGACAAGCAGTCGGTCGAGGCTCGATTACAAATTGCGCAACAGAACAGCGACTTTGTAGAGATGACCTTCAACCGGTTCAATGTCAAAGGTATCACTGACGTATTATTACAAGATAGCCCTGTGGCGCTAAGTGGTGACATAGATGGTCGCTTCTCACTTTTCGGACTGAACGACATCCCCTACTTCAATGCCAATATGATGATCGACAGCTGCGTGGTGAACCGTCAGCCGCTGGGCGACGTGGGGTTGCGAAGCAACTGGAATGCCGAACTAAACATACTGAACCTGAACGTAGCGGGCGACCAACTGGTGGCCGACGGGTGGATGGAGCTAGGCAAGCCCGACGCCGACATCAACTTCAACGTAGACTTCGACAGTTTTGAACTAGGACTAGTGGCGCCACTGCTGAGTGACTTCTCGAGTCGATTCGAAGGGCGTCTGCATGGCAACTTCGATATCACAGGGTCACTTTCTCGTCCCATCATCGTGGGTGAGGCACTGGTTGAGGATGGAGCTCTACAGGTGGATATGACTGGTGTCACCTACTATTTCAACGATAGCATACAGTTCACTCATAAGAAAGTCACACTTGACAGATTCCGCATACGTGACCCACGGGACAACGTGGCCTATGTGGATGGTGAGATTAGTTATGAAGACCTGAACAACGTGCAGTTGGACTTGATGATGAATACCGACAACCTATTGGTGCTGGATCGTCATCAGGGTGAGGAGATCAACGGTACGGTATTGGCGTCGGCCGAAGGTATTGTTGTGGGGCCCGTCGACGCCCTACAAGTGTATATTGATGCACGCACCATGCCTGGCTGTGAGCTGACCGTGCCGGTCAACGACCAGCGACAGGTCAAATCGCAGAACTACATTCACTTCGTCAGCGATCAACCCGATGTCTCCTCCCAGCAGACACAGCAGCGTAAAGATCAGAAGATGGAGCTGGAACTCGACCTGGCTATCACTCCCGACATGCAGTTGAACCTGCCGATGGACTTCTCAGAGATCACCGTCAAGGTGGGTGCCACCGGCACAGGTGACCTGCACCTGACAATGGCAGGTTCTGACGAACCACAAGTGCTGGGAAACTATGAAATCACATCGGGCACCATGAAGTTCAGCGCCATCTCGATTATTTCAAAAGACTTCACCATCGAGACGGGGAGTAACCTGAACTTCCAGGGTTCACTGCCCGATGCACGCTTTGACCTGAAAGCTGTCTATTCCCAACGCGTCAACCTGTCGACCCTGACCGGTGGTCAGACCGATGTAAGCGGGAAGCAGAAATACATCCAAGTGGACGATATCATTGCCATCGCCGGAACCTTGCAGGAGCCTACCATCAACTTCGACCTACGGCTGCCCAACGTCGACGCAAGCGTTGAGGAAGAGGTGTTCGACTACATCGACCGCAGCAGCGAACGCGACATGTTGAACCAGACCCTTTCGCTGCTTGCCTTCGGTCACTTCTACAACGCCAATAGCACATCGGTCAACAGTAACATTGCCACCTCAGGCAGTATCAGCGCCTTGAACAGCATCTTGTCGGACATGACCGGCGTGGATATCGGCGTTGATTATAAGGTCGGCAACGAATTGACGAAAGACCAGGTGGATGTGAACATCAGCAAAGACTGGGGACGCCTGTACCTGGAAAGCACCCTGGGCTACGGTGGCGAAAGTCGTGAGCTGGAGACGGGCGATGTAAACAGTGCCATTATTGACGCTCTGGTGGGTTACCGCCTCAGCCCATTGGTTCACCTATACGCCTACAACCGCACCAATACCAACGACTATACACGCATGGACCTTCCCTACAAGCAAGGGGTGGGTCTGAAACTAACGAAAGACTTTGACCGCTGGAGCGACCTCTTCAACGGCAAAGCGAAACATAACAGTGGGACTAAAGCCAAGAGACAATGAAGATTCCAAAGACCATATACTCCACCAAGAGCAACCTTATGTTCATCACAAGTCTGGTGCTCTTCGTGCTGTTCTTTTCTCTCATCTACTCGCCCCAATACGGACTGAGCAAGGAAGGCACAGGTCTGGCCATAACACTATGGTACAACCATCAGGCACTCTGCCTACCCATCTGCTGCGCCATCATACTGGTAGTCACCACTCTTTCTCGCATCATCCTGCTATTGACCACCCATACAGCCCGCATCCGCGAGGGCGACTATCTGCTGTGGCAGATGGCCGAAGTGGCCGCCACAGCGCTTTTCATCGACCTCTTTCTCTCACTCTATCTGCATCGCGGCTACTTCGAGCTGCTGCCGCCGGTACTTCTCATCTACATCTCGGTGGCCATCTACCCCTACGCCTTCTACTGGCTACTGATGGAGCGAATGGATCGCGACCTGCGAATTGCTGAAGCACAGCGTACTATCGTCAGGTTGCGCAACAATGACGGCGATAAAGATAAAGGGATGCTCCGTTTTGTCGACGACAAGGGCAACGTCAAGCTGGTGGTAAGCTCGGAGCATGTCATCTGCATCGAGGCTGCGGGCAACTATGTCACCATCCTCTACGTCACCGGCAACCGCCTGATGCGATACAGCCTGCGCAACACATTGAAAGGCATCGAGGAACTCTGTGGGGGAGGTTCGATGATACGATGCCACCGCAGCTACTACCTCAACCTCAACCGTGTGAAACTCCTTCGCAAGGCCCCCGACGGCATCTATGCCGAGATCGATTGCGAGGGGGTCAACGACATACCGGTGTCGAAAACCTATGCCGCCGAGGTGATGCAACGCTTCGCCGAAAAAAACTGACACCATGAGGAAGGTGCTGCTGTTGATGACATTCGTGCTGGTGCTGACCAGCTGCCACGCACAGGTGGATTACAGCGTGGACTCGCTGAGGGTCACCAATGCCGAATGGAGTATCGACACGCTGGAAGGCTTCTACCTGAAACGATATCAGTTTGGCGAAGGTGCGCTTTTCTGCTCGGCACAGCACCTCTGCGTCATCGAAATACCCGCCCGCTCGCACCGGCGACTTGCTTTCGTGCACGACACCGCCCTGACCTCAGTCTCCGAACTTGCACAGCGGAGCAACGCCTATGCCGCCGTCAACGGTACCTTTTTCGACATGACCTACGGCAACCCCATCTGCTACCTCCGCATCGACGGGGTGACCCTCGGCGAAAACACACCGCAACGTGACGACTCGGTGCACCGAAAATACTACCAGCACGCCACCCTGCTGCTCGACAGCGGACGGCCGCGACTGGCCGTGCCCGACAGCAATCGCCTGTGGGAAGATGCCTTGAAAGACAGCAATGTGATGACCGCCGGCCCGATGCTGGTTGCCTCCGGCAAGGAAGTACCCCAACGGGACGACCGCACCTTCGTCACCCATCGCCACAACCGAACCGCCCTTGGCATCCGACCCGACGGCACCACTCTGCTGGTGGTGGTCGACGGTCGCTTCAAACAGCAAGCCGAAGGGCTTTCGATACCCGAACTGCAACGCGTCATGCGATGGCTGGGATGCTCCGACGCCATCAACCTCGACGGTGGTGGAAGCACCACAATGTACGTACACAACCGCCCGCATGACGGGATCGTCAACTACCCCTCCGACAACCGACGCCACGACCACGAAGGACAACGGCCGGTATCAAACGCCATCCTGGTGCTTTAATTCATATTAAATCGCTCACGTCCTATTCGTGACAACTCCGTGCTTTGTCCGACCGCAGTCGGAGTTGACTCGGAGTTGACTCGGACTTGTATCGGAGTTGATACGGAGATGATGTTGACTTAGTGGCACTTAGCATCGGCTATAGGTGCTTTTAATATCATAAGCACGCTGATTATCAGTTCACTATAGCATTCAATAGCATCAAATAAAGGCAAAAGTGAGGATACAATAATCGTGCACGACACACCCGGATTATGTCTTCCTTTTACCGAGATATATCGTGCACGATATAGTTTTACACCTATCAAGTCAGGTGTAAAATTGTAGCTTTGGAACTACTTCCAGGCCACCTGGCCGGGATCCATGCGCTCGTGGCTCTCCACACAGCCGCGGGTGTTGGTGCTCTGTGAGTTGCAGGGCAAGTCGGTGCTGATGTACACCTCCTGCTCGTAGCCGTTCTCATAGCAGTAGCAGAGCTTACTGTCGCAGGAAGCAAAGGCGATGTTCATGGCACAAAGGGCCAGGCCCATCAAGATGCGTTTTTTCATATTGAACTATTTTATAATGATTTCATCAACAAATACCCACGCCTGTTCGCCGGCGCTGACATGCCAGCTGGGCAGCGGACCGAAGTTGCGGGCGGTGACTTTGAGGTACTTGGCACGGGCCGACCCGTTGACAGTGAAGGTGTATTGCGTGCACTCTTCCTGACGTGGGTGGATGGGTGGAAAGCGGTTGTTCAGCACACTTCCGAAGGAGTTCCAATGCTCACCGTCGAGACTGTATTCCACAATGATGCTGCGTGGGAAGAAAATCCACGAGCGCATATTCTCCAAACAGTCGACACCGACCGAGCGGACGGTCTGCACCTTGTCAAGTTCGACCACGGCTTCCATGTTCTCCTGCCAGCCTTGCCAGCCGCCGATGCGGTAGTTGGTGGTGCCGAAGATGCGGTCAACCATGCCCTCGGGGCCGTTTTCGGTGTACTGGGGTGCAGGCTGGGTGAGGTAGGTGACGTGCTTGTCGGTCTGGGTGCATATCTCGATGTGGCGCACTGTCTGCGAAGGTAGCAGGCCTTCCCAACAGGCACTGGTGTCTGTCACCTTGTCGCGACTGCTCTGCATCCGCCAGTCATCGAATGCAGGGCATGGGGTAATGCGGAGAGAGTCAGGGCATTTGATGGCCTGAATGTTTGAGTTTCTGAATGCTTGATTGGAAAGTGTGAAGAGGGGTTTGGTCTCGACCCACCGGCCATTGCCGGGGCATACCTCATAGCGTCCGAGGGAGGCAAGCACGTACCAGGCGCTCATCTGGCCGCAATCCTCGTTGCCGCAGAGGCCGTCGGGCTGACTGGTGTAAAGCTCGTTAAGTATTTGGTGAACATACTTCTCCGTCTTCTCGGGCTGACCGAGGAGGCTGTAGAGCCAGACAGCGTGGTGCGAGGGCTCGTTGCCGTGGGCGTACATGCCGATAAGGCCGGTGACATCGGCCTGGTCGCGGCCGCTCATGGCGTTATGACCCTCGAAAAGGCTGTCCAAGAAGGCGACAGCCTTCACCTCGCCACCGAGACGCTCGACCCACTTGTCGAAGTCGTGCGGCACATAGGTGCTGTACTGCCAGCTGTTGGCCTCGGTGAAATGGTTGTTGACCTCGGTGGGGTCGAACGGCGTAATCCAGCCACCGTTGCGCTTGGGATGGGCGAAGCCGTTGCTATCGATCACATTCTGCCAGCTCTGGCTACGGATCCAGTAGGTGCGGGCGGTAGCGGTGTCGCCGGCGATGTCGGCCATACGGGCGATGCACCAGTCGTCGTAGGCATACTCCAGCGTCTTCGAGACACTCTCGTTGTCAATCTCGGACGTCAGATAACCTTGTGCAGCATAGGCGCGGTGGGCATCGGTGCGGTTACTGGTGGCCACCATGGCTTCGAGCATCTGCTGGGGAGTATAGCCTGCCAGGGTGCCGTCTTCTTCGGCCAGATAGATGTAGGCCTCGAGCATCATCGGCACGGCATGGTAGCCTATCATGCAGTGGGTTTCATGCGAAGCCAGCTCCCACATGGGCAGTTCCCCACCCTGCTCATAGTTCTTCATGGCGGTGTAGACAAAGTCCACCGTGCGTTCAGGCTCAATCTGTGTCAACAGGGGGTGTAGGGCACGGTAGGTGTCCCAGAGGGAGAATACGGTGTACACTTCCCTACCCTCGTCGACGACGTGTATTTGGTTGTCGGTACCACGGTAGCGACCATCTTCGTCGCTCCAAAGATAGGGCGCTGTCATGCAATGGTAAAGGGCGGTATAGAAACAACGTTTCTGCTCTTTCGAGCCACCATTTACTTTCAGTTTGGCAAGGGCTTTCTCCCAGGTTTGGTCAGCAGCGCGACGGGCTTCGTCGAAGTTGTGGTAGCGAGCCATGATGAGGTTGCCGATAGCACCTTCGATATCAACGCCGCTGATGGCCACCTGCAGTTCCACCTGCTTGGCGACAGGCAGTATGATACAGGCCTGAGTGGAGTCCTCGGAGAAGGTAACATCCGTGAAGGGCACGTCGCCACGGATGACAAAATGCAAATGTTGGTCGGGGTTCCAGGCCGAACTCTCACGCCAGCCAACCAGCATTCCGTCGCGCAGCATGATCTTGCCACTGAGCAGTACATCGCGATGTCGCAGGTCGATGACGATGGCATTGCCTTGATCCTGCACGTAGGTGTAGCGGTGGTAGGCCACTCGTCGGTCGGCAGTCAGTTCAACTATGGTCGACGGGATGTTGTTCTCATCGAGCATCACCTTATAGTAACCCGCGCGTGCAGTCTCATTCTTGTGCTGGAAATGGCGCTTATAGCCCTCACGCATCGAGGGGCCAAACTCGACCTGTCGCAGCTGCTGTGCATCCAACGGCATGATGAGCAGGTCTCCATAGTCCTCACAACCGGTGCCGCTGAGGTGGGTATGGCTGAAGCCATAGATGGTATCGTCGCTGTAATGGTAACCGCTACAGCCGTCCCATCCCTCAAGACGTGTGTCGGGCGAAGGCTGTATCTGACCGAAGGGCACAATGGCACCGGGGAAAGTGTGTCCATGACCATCGGTACCAACCATGGGATTGACGTACGAGGTCAGAGCCTTATTGCCACATGATGACAATAGAAGGGAGGAAAGTGCAAAAAGCAAAAAGAGTTTATGTTTCATTTCCCCTTTTAGTTTTTCATTTTCAACAATGCGGCAGCGCCGAGGATAGCCACCTCGTTGGCGCGGAGCTCGCTCATACGGATCTGGCAGCTTCCCTGGTAAATGTTGAGCAGATACTTCTCGAAGGCGGCACGGAGGGGCTTGAGCAGGGGCTCACCCACCTGTGCGGGACCACCCATGAGGAAGATAGCCTCGGGGGCCGAGAAGGTGACACTGTTGGCCATGGCCAGTCCCAGCTGGTCGGCCACAACCTCCCAGGTCTTCAGCGCCACGGGATCACCCTGGTGGGCCAGCTCGCCAATGCGTTTACTGGTGATGTCGGGCGTCACGGGGATGTCCTTCAATTCACAATAGGTCTGCACGATACCACGGGCCGAAGTATAGGTCTCGAGGCAGCCTTCGCGACCGCACGAGCACTTGCGACCGTGAGGGATAAGGATATTGTGCCCCAGTTCGCCGGCACCACCGGTGGAGCCATGCACCAGACGGCCGTCGACCACGATACCGCTACCCACACCGGTGCCGAGGGTGAACATGATAAAGTGCTTCATGCCACGGGCACCACCGTAGACATACTCGCCGTAGGCGGCGGCGTTGGCATCGTTGCTGAGCACCACGGGCACAGGAAGATACTTGTGGATTTCTTTGCCGAAATCCAGTACACCCTTGATGGTCAGGTTGGGGGCATTGTCGACGCAGCCGGTGTAGAAGTTGCCGTTGGGGGCACCGATGCCGATGCCTTCGAGCTGTACCGCCACCCCGTCGAGGGCCGTCTGCACCTTCACCATGGCCTCAATCTCGTGCATCATGTCACGCACATAGGGCTCCAACTCAGTATAAGCATTGGTCGGAATGTTCCGACGCTGAATGATATTGCCGTTCTCGGTCACAAAACCCATGTCGGTATTGGTGCCACCCATGTCTACTCCAATAGAATATTTCATCATCGTGTCTTTTAAAACAAAATGCAAAGATACACATTTATTCGGACATGGCCAAATAAAAAAACGAGGCCGCGCGGTAACACCGCGCGGCCTCATAGTTACAATCTGATCCTCTCTTAGAAGATGTAGCGGATACCGAGGGCGATGTCACCCCAGTGGAAATGGGTGTCGGGGATGAGGTAGAAAGCAGGACGGATGTCGAGGCTCAGCTGGATGGGGATGGCGCTGAACTTATACTCGAGACCAGCCTGACCTGCCAGAGCAAGAGCGATGTCGCTGTCACCGTTGCCCCAGCCGTCTTCCCAGCTCCAGTAAGCCAGACGGGCGCCGACACCGGCGAACCAGCCAAAGCCGTTGGCGATGTCGCCCTGCCACTGGTAGATGCCAGTCAGGGTGAAGTCGGTGTGATGGTCGTTGCTACCCCAGCCGAGGTCGATCTCGACACGGTTGCCAAAGTTCCACAGGGTGGAGAGTTCAGCGCCGTAGCCCTGGCCACCGCCGAGGCGGACACCAATACCGGAAAGCTGTGCGTTGGCCGCAGTGGTCATAGCGAAAATGGCCACGATTGCAATGATAATTTTCTTCATGTTGTGTTGATTTTTAGTTGGTTATTAAAAAATTTTACTCTTCGTTGTTTTTGTAATACAAATGCAAAGATAAGTTAATTTTTCGAAACTACAAAGTTTTTTTATGAATTTAACATTTCACACAACCATTTTTTTCGCCCTGCTACTGAGGTGGAAAGAGGGTCAAAGTAGGGGTCAACGCCCTATTGACTCCCTGAATGCTGGCTGGAGGCTGGCTGAAAATAGGGAGTTTTCAGCTAGCCACCAGCTAGCCACCAGCTAGAAAAGAGCACAAAAGACTCACTTTGAAGGACTTAAAATGTTAAAATTCCACATCTGACTGACTGACAGTTTGTTGAATGTCATTTTTTGATTACTTGCGTGCGAATGAAAAAAATTGTGTACTTTTGCAATCGATTATGACTACTATTCTCGCTATAGAATCGAGCTGCGACGACACGTCGGCGGCAGTGTTGAGAGATGACCGCCTGCTGAGCAATGTCATTGCCAGCCAGAAGGTTCACGAACAATACGGTGGTGTGGTGCCCGAGCTGGCATCACGCGCGCACCAACAGAATATCATACCGGTGGTCGATGCCGCCATTCGTCAGGCGGGTATCGAAAAGGGCGACATCGATGCCGTGGGCTTCACCCGCGGGCCAGGCCTGCTGGGCTCGCTGCTGGTGGGTGTGAGCTTCGCCAAAAGTTTCGCCACGGCGCTAGGCAAACCCCTCATCGAGGTCAACCACTTGCAGGCGCATGTGCTGAGCCACTTCATTAGAGTGGATAGTGGGGAGTGTGTAGTGGATAGCACACGGGGACAAGCGCTACCCACTACCCACTACCCACTACCTTCATTCCCGTTCATCTGCCTGCTGGTCAGCGGCGGTCACACACAGATACTGCTGCTCCGGGACTACTTCGACATCGAATGCCTCGGCACCACCATCGACGATGCCGCCGGCGAAGCCATCGACAAGGCCGCCAAGATCATGGATCTCGGCTACCCCGGCGGACCGGTCATCGACCGGCTGGCCAAGGAGGGCAACCCCGACGCCTTCACCTTTGCCACCCCTCATATCGAGGGCTACAACTACTCTTTCTCGGGCATCAAGACATCGTTCCTCTACTTCCTGCGCGACCGCCTGAAGGAAGACCCCGACTTCATCGAACACCACAAGGCCGACCTCTGTGCCTCGATACAGAAAACCATCGTCGGTTTCTTGCTGAAAAAGGCCGAGCGCGCCGCGTTGGACCACCACGTGCGGCAGGTAGCCATCGCGGGAGGTGTGAGCGCCAACTCGTTCCTGCGCAGCGAACTGCAGCGCATCTGCCAGAAACACCACTGGCAGGCGCTGATACCGCCGTTCCAGTTCTGCACCGACAACGCCGCCATGGTGGGTATAGCGGCCTACTTCAAGTACCTCAGAGGCGACTTCGCCGACATCAGTCTACCCCCCTATACAAGATGAGACTCAAGCTTATAGCACTTATGGGACTTATAGGGATCCTAGGACCTATAAGCCATAGGCTATACGCTCAGGACATACACTTCTCGATGTTCGACCTCGACCCGCTGCTATTCAACCCTGCCTACAGCGGTTTCTTCGACGGTACGGGGCGCTTCGGCGTGGTCTACCGCAACCAATGGGCCACGGTGAGCACACCCTTCCAGACCCTTACCGCCACCGCCGAGGTGAGCCTCACCCGCAGTACACGCAATCAAAACGGCCTCAGCGCAGGCCTATGGCTCTCGGCCGACCGTGCAGGAACACTCGACTACGGTGCCGCAACGGCAAGTGCCATCGTCTCCTACTTCCAAGCGCTGGGCAATGGCGACAACCTGATCTCCATCGGCCTTGAAGGAGGTATGGGGCACGTGGGCTTCAATGCCAACGCCATCGAGTTGCCCGAGAGCGACGAGAGCTTCCGCAGCACCCAGGCCTTCTACCCCACCCTGGGCGCCGGCGTGGCATGGTTCAGCGAGTGGACACCCCGATTCTACACCAAAGCCGGTTTCTCGATACGCAATATCAACGAACCCAATATCAGCTTTTTGTCGACCGGCGACTCACGACTGGCGCGGCGTTGGAACCTCTACACCCGCGGAGAATGGCGTTTCAACCCTCAATGGAGCCTGATGCCGGTGGTGGGTTTTCAACACCAGGGGCGCTATAACGAGATGGTCTATGGTGCCGACATCCGCTGGTATATCGACGAACATCCCCGTAGCTACCTGGCACTCAGTGCCGGTGTCATAGCCCGTCATGCCGATGCCGCCAGCATTAACCTGGCTGTGCTCTGGCATGAATGGACCTTCGCCTTCAGCTACGACGCCAACCTCTCGCGGCTAGCCGAAGCCAGTCACACCATCGGCGCCTTCGAGTTCGGCGTACTCTACTTGATTGGAAAGAAAGATAAAACAAAACGTGCATTACCATGTCCCATCATATAAGGCCTTATAATATTACACTACTGTTGCTATTGCTTCTTAGTCCGATAGCACATGGCCAATACAAGGTTGTCCATCTGGAGCACCCCTACAACACTCCCGGCAGCGAGACATCGGCGCTGCAGGTGGGTGACACCGTGCTTGCCTATGCGTCGATGGCTCCCAATACCGGCAGTGGCCACTTCGGAATGAAGCATCAGGTGACTCACCTCTACCAAGCTCGCATAGCAAAAAGCGGCAAGTTGGCACGTCCCAAACCCGACCGTTGGGGCTTCAGCACCGAAAAAGACCACACAGGCAACCTGGCACTCGATCCCCAAAGTCGCGACGCCTACTTCACACGCGGCGACGTGGAGACCTTGAAGTGCGACATCTGGTGGGCCCAAGCCAAGAAAAGGCGCGGATGGGAGAAACCACAACGGCTGCGCGGTGCCGTCAATGACAAGCGTTTTACTTCGACCCATCCAACCGTGGGACGCCTCGCCGACGGGACAACAATCCTCTACTTCGTCAGCGATCGCCCAGGTGGATTTGGCGGTATGGACATCTGGTACTCGCTCATCACCGACGGTGTGGCTTCGGAACCCGTCAATCTCGGGCCGCAAATCAACACGGCTGCCGACGAAATCACGCCATACTACGACCAACCGAACGGAGTACTCTATTTCAGCTCCGACCGTGAAGGTGGCCAGGGGGGCTTCGACATCTACAGTGTCATTGGGAGCCGTAACACCTGGCAGCAGGCCGAACCGGTCTGCCACTGCCTCAACAGCGAGCAGAACGACCTCTACTTCAACATCAGTACCCATGACTCGGCCACCGGCATCCCCACGGCAGGCTACCTCAGTTCGAACCGCAAAGACAGCTATTTCCTCAGCGACTCGATGTGTTGCAACGACATCTACCGCTGGACTATCGACACCGCTGCCCTGCTCGCCATGATGCAAAAGCCCGATACGGTCATCGTCATCCCTGAAGCACCCAAGCCATCGGTGTTCCGTTTCTTCCCGCTTTACCTCTATTTCCACAACGACGACCCCGACCCGAGAAGCTCCGAGTCCTCCACCACGGCCGACTATGCCGACTGCCAGTTGCGTTACGCCCTGATGCGGTCGGAGTACATGGCTCATCAACGCACAGCCTCAGACTCGACAGCCATGCAGGAGTTCTTCGACTCGTGCGTGGTAGGCAACTTCGACCGCGTCAACGAACTGCTCGACTATGTGGAGGCAGTCTTGTCCGATGGCAAGCAAGTGGTGCTGACCGTGGCAGGCTATGCCTCGCCGGTGTTCCGCGACGACTACAACCATGTGCTCTCGCAACGTCGTATCGTCTCCTTTATTAATATGGTGCGCGCGTGGAAGCACGGCCTCTTTGCCAACGCGATGGCCGAGGGCCGTCTGCGCATTGTGCAGGAGCCCATGGGTATTGACGAACTGTCGGCCTACAATCCGCGCCTGTCCAACGCCGTCTATAGCCTCGAGGCTGCCCGCTCACGCCGCATTGAAGTGCGCTCGTGCAAAATATTTTAACCTCCTTGTAAGATTTTGACACCTTTTGCGTCATTTGTATGAAGCGACATGAACGAACGATGACACAAAAGGTATTCCTCGACCGTCTGATGCCTTTGCAACCAGTCCTGCAACTGGTGGCGGAACGCATATTGCATTCAGAGGCCGATGCCGAGGACATGGTGCAGGAGGTTGTCGTCGAACTGTGGGAGAAGCGAGCTACACTGAAGCAAGTGCTGAACCTGGAGGCCTATGCCATGCAATCCCTCAAAAACCACTGCATCACCCAGCTTCGCCGACGTAAAGAGGTGCCCTTGGACGACATGAGCCTCTTTGCCAGTCTGAGCGACGACGAGGCCATGACTGAAAGCGCACGCATCGAGGAGCAGTCGGCCGAACTGGATCGCATGATGGAGCGCTTGCCCGAGCGGCAACGCGAAGCTGTGAGGATGAAATACATCGACCAGATGAGCCACGAGGAGATGCAGCGGGAGCTGGGCTTGAGCAGCGAGAACGTCTACACCACCCTGTCGCGCGCCGTGAGCGCACTGAAAGCAATGGTAAAGAAATGAACAACATGGAAGATAAAGAACTACAAGAATTGTTTGCCGCCAAGCGAACCACCGAGGCCAATCGGCGCCGGCAGGAGGAGCTGCGACACCTGATCGAGGCACAGGATGCCCGACCGAGCCGCCCCCTCTGGCCGGTATGGACCGGTGCCGCAGCGGCAGCTGTGGCCCTGCTACTGCTCACCCTGCCTGCCCTGTTCGGCCACGAAACCGAGACGCCAAGCTTGGTTGCCGAGGCCGAAGTGCCTGAGATTGTTGACCGTCAACCCAGCCAACCCAGCCCCGCTGGCCAGGCCAGCCCTGCCAGAACCACCCGCCGAGCCAGCAGACCCAGTCCATCCACTGAGACCATCGAGAAGCCCGTCCTCCAACCTCAGGAAACACCCCTCATGGAACTCCCTGTCAATGAGAGCCCCGTCGAAGCGGAACCCATCGAAGAAGCCCTCGAGGAAACCCTCGAAACCGTCGCTCCCGCCCCACGCATCCTGCGCCGACAGAGTACCCTCATTGCCTGCACCGAAGGCTGTTCCACCCCCGAAGGCAACGACAGCAAAACCTCGCGCAACGTACAGATCAACTTTTTCAACAACGACAACTACGCCGACGCAACCATCTATTCGATACCCATCAAAAAATAATCATCGCCATGAGAACCTTCATCCTCGCCACCATCCTCGCCCTTGGCTTCTGCCTTTGCTCGCTCCAGGCCGAAGGACAGACCGAATATCGCATCGACCAACAGCTGGCCGGCGACATCAGCCGAATACAAGTGTACTCCGGCTGGAACGTGCGTCTCATCCACGACACCGTCAACATGCTCAGCATCGCCACCCCCTGCGAATACTACTTCGCCGAGGGCAACGAGCCCCAGATCAGCCGTCAGCAGAGCGATGGATGGCTCTTCATCTGGCGAAACACCTCCATGCCCAAGGGCACTATGGTGGAGGTGCACTACCGCCACCCCTTGCAGCGGCTCGACGTGCACCCCGGGGCCACCGTCAGCGCCGACACGCTCCTCATGTTCAACACCGAAGAGAACCAAGGCTACGGCGACATCAACGTCAAGCGCGGCGCCACCCTGCGCGTGAAGGAGCTCCGCTGCCGAGGCAAGGAAAAAGGGCAGCCAGGTTTCCTCAGCATCGACGCCGACACAGCCGCCACCGTGCGCATCGGCACCGTGCGGGCCGGCCACCTGATGCTCTGGAGCGACCAGGAAACCACCCTGATGCTCGACAGCATCGACGCCCGCCATGTCGACTACCGCCGCGATCCCCTGGCCCACGACAACCTGTGGCACAGCATCCCCGAACGCAATATCGAGGTCTCCACCCGCAACCGCTGGTTCATGAAAGGACTGAAGCGACTGGACAACACCCTCGAATTTGTCTTCAACGTCCCCTTTGAACAAAAATACAACAACCCATTCGCCTCCGTCTACAACATCACTTTGCTCGTTGGGCTGAAGACAAACGTCATCCCCATGAACCAACGCCTGGGGCTCTCGTTCGGCATCGACTTCGGCGAGTCGGTCACCGCCCTGCAGAACAACGTCACCCTCGACGGCCGCACCCTGACCCTCGACACCGTAAGCCCCGGCGTCAACCGGCAGCACACACTGATGCAAACCTTCTTTGGCCTGCCCATAAGGCTGCACTACTTGCCACACGGCGAAACTGCCAAGAGCGTCCTCAACGACCTGCACATCGGACTGGAACCCCGCTGGTACTTCATCCAGCGTTATTACAGCAGTCATTATACCTCCAACCATGTCGGACCCAACAATCAACATGAGGGCTTCTGGAACCTCGGCCAAAGGGTGAACGCCTACAACCCCCTGCAGCTCCGAGCCGAGATTGGCTGCAGCATCAACCCCTTCTCAGAGATTGAATTCAACTTTTTTGTCGACCTGCTGCCCACCTACCGCCGCAATACCGGCATGGGCCATGTGCACACCTTCGGCTTCGGGATACGTTTCTGACATCGAAATCAACCATTAGAAGTTGAATATCATCATTTTTCAACCAACCATCCATCACCTTTCGCCCCACCCGGCAGGCTCCACACCCCCTCCCAACATACTATCAACTCCCTCTGTTGTCCGCTTGTTGTCCGCTTGTTGTCCGGTTGTTGTCCGCTTTAAAAGCGGACAACAACCGGACAACAAGCGGACAACAAGCGGACAACAGTGCTAGAAAGGGGGGCGTTGAGAGGGGGTCGGAGGGGTGAAATGAGGTTCAACGGCAGGGGTAAAAAAGCCGAGGACCGCCCCTGCGGGACGGCCCTCGCCTGTCTATGTCCACGGTTCAACCCTCGAAATGGGCCTTCAAGGCATCCAGCTTGCGCTGCTTGCGGCGGTCCCAAATCTGGGTGATGAGTTTCTTGGTCGAAAGGGGGAAGTCGCTTTTCATCATCCAATCATAGTAGGAGGGCTCCTGTTCGAAGACCTGTTCGACGGGGATGCCCTTGTGCTTGCCGAAGTTGAACACCTCGCGGTGCTGGGCGTCGAAGCCGATATGGCCCACCAGGTCGGCCCATTGGCTGTTGGATGTGAAGCGGCTCAGGGCGGCGATGTCGTTGACCACGGGCTGGCTGACCTTGCCTGTGCGGTCTTTGTAGTCGACTCCCTGGTAGCGGTCGAGCTGGGCCTTGAGCACCTCGTAGGTGGCTATGGTGTCGGCAGCGGCGCTGTGGGCGTTCTCCAAGTCCTTGTCGCAGTAGAAACGGTAGGCGGCGACGAGGGTGCGCTGCTCCATCTGGTGGAAGATATTCTGCACATCGACCAGGCGGCGTTTAGAAAGATCGAAGTCGATACCGACGCGAAGGAACTCCTCGACCAGCAGCGGGACGTCGAACTTGTTGCTGTTATAGCCGGCCAGGTCGGCGTCGCCGATATACTCCAGCAAGCTGGGAGCCAGCTCACGGAACGAGGGTTTGTCGGCCACGTCGGCGTCGGTGATGCCGTGTACGGCGGTGGTCTGTTCGGGGATGTGGATGGTTTTGCCGTTCTGGTCGACCGGACGCACGCGCTCCACGCGGGTGTCGGTGGTGCCGTCGGGCATCACTTTGTGGAGGCATATCTCGACAATATGGTCGTGACCCACCTGGACACCAGTGGTTTCGAGGTCAAAAAAGACGATGGGTTTGGTGAGATTGAGTTCCATGAGACTGAGGCTTTTTAGGAGTTGATAGGACTTAAAGGTCTTACAGATTGTTGATTGTCTGCCTAATGGCGACGAGATGTTCGAGCAGTGTCCCAGCCAGTTCGAGGCGCAGCATGTTGGCGCCGTCGCTCTTGGCGTGGGGCGGGTCGGGATGGGTCTCCATGAAGATGCCGTCGGCGCCCACGGCAATGGCGGCGCGTGCGACGGTTTCTATCATGTCGGGCCGGCCGCCGGTGACACCCGAGGACTGGTTGGGCTGCTGGAGCGAGTGAGTGATGTCGACAACAACCGGCACGCCGTTGCGCTGCATGGTCGGCACACCGCGGAAGTCGACCACCAGATCCTGGTAGCCGAAGGTGGTGCCACGCTCGGTGAGCATGAAGTCATCACAGCCGAAAGCGCGCATCTTGCCGGCCACTTGTTCCATCGCCTCGGGCGAGAGGAACTGGCCTTTCTTGATGTTGACGGTGCGGCCTGTGGCGGCAGCGGCCTGCAAGAGGTCGGTCTGACGGCAGAGAAAGGCCGGTATCTGCAACACATCGGCATAGTCGGCGGCCATGGCAGCCTCGGCAGCGGTGTGGATATCGGTCACCACGGGCACACCGTAGCGCTCGCCCACCTCGCGCAATATGCGAAGTGCCTCAAGGTCGCCAATGCCTGTAAAGGAGCTTACGCTCGAGCGATTGGCCTTGCGGTAGCTGGCTTTGAAGGCGAAAGGGATCTGCATCCGCTCACAGAGGGCGGACAAATGGTCACATACAATAAAGGGATTCTCGTGATCCTCAACGACACAAGGCCCGGCGATCAACAGGAAATTGCCGCTAGCCTGGTGTTTCAACTTGGACAGTTTGGGTAGCATCAATGTTAATAGGACATCTCCTCGTTGGCATAGGGATCGGCGTCACCGTCCTCGTCTTGCTGCTGACGACGTTCGGTATTGCGCTGCAGGCTGATGATGAGGGCACCCAACATGCGGGTAAGCTCCATCAAATACTCGCGTGATTGCTCGTACTGGCCATCGCCGAACATACCCATCTTGTGGGCCATCTCACTGTATACCACACATTCGCGGATGGCAGTCTTGGCGATTTTCAGGTAGTGGTCGAACTGCGACTTGCTGCGACTCGAGCCCTCGGCGATGTTCAAAGCGATGTCATTGGCCGAATGGCTGAACGACTGCAGAAGCACTCGCTCGGCATCGTTGCGGGGAGTACTGACCTGCTGCATGACCCATGAGGCATAATCGACAGCCTTGCCATACACTCGTAAGTCTTCAAACCGAAAGAAACTTACCACTTTTTCTTCTTGTTGTTCCATTTTGTAATGTTTTTACTTTTTTCACAATCTCAATTATGCGGATGCCTCAAGTAGATAAAGTGGTGGTGGTAGTGGATGTTCCAGCTTGGCTATCGACGCGATAATGTCAACGGAATAATTATACTATTTCTGCAAAATATTTCATGAATTGGGTGCGCATGGCGACAGAAGCCTTTTCAGCCGGCATGACAGCCAGTTTGCCCCGGAAGTCGGCGATGCTATTATAGCCCTTGCGCTCCATCCAGCTGTAGAGGCCGCTGTTGAGTTCGCGCAGGGTGTCGATGCCGTTTTTGTACAGGCAGCTGACCACCTGCACACTGGTAGCACCGGCCAAAAGCATCTTCACCACATCGTCGGCGGTATAGACTCCGGTGGAAGCGCTGATGTCGCAACGCATCTTCTTGCTCAGTAGGGCAACCCAACGCAGAGTGTTGTACATCTCTTCGTGGGTGGAAAGGTATGAGGCATTCTTGAGTGTCTCGTTCTCAATGTCGATGTCCACCTGGACACTCTTGTTGAACATGGTGACACCCTGGATGCCCATCCAGCTGAGCTGCTGCATCTGCTTGGCCATATCGGTGAAGTAAGTGCCCACCTTAATGCTGATGGGGATGGATATGGATTTGCGAAGGGTATTGATAATCTGGTTGAAAGTACGCTCCACATCGTCGGACGAGAGGCTGGTTTCATAAGGCAAAATGGCCATATTGAGCTCGAGAGCATCACAACCTACCTCTTGAAACTTCTGGGCATAGGTGAGCCAGTTCTCGTAAGAGAAGCAGTTGATAGAACCAACGACCGGAATTGTCAGGCGGCGTTTGGCCTCGCGTATCATGGAAAAGTGCTGCTCTAACGAGTCGTCTGCCACATGTTGGGCGATATACTCGTAGCTGTCGCCGTAGCTATCGGTCGGGGCAACCATGTGGGTGTTACGCTTAATGTCATGGATAATCTGCTCTTCGAAGACAGATTTGATCACAACAGCGCCTGCACCAGCCTCTTCCATCTGCACCATCTTGTCCACATCGGAGGTCAATCCACAGCTGCCAACCACAATCGGACTCTTCAATTCGAGACCCAAATATTTGGTTTCTGTATTCATAATTTGCTGTTTTTTCTTCATCAAATATTCTTTGCAAAATTATGTAAAATATATTTACAAAAAAAATTTTTCTTCTACTTTTTCACGGACAGCCACATATATACCTGATTTACAGTGTTAAAAAAATCACCCTATCTAACCAATCGGGCATTCTGTTCATTACATTTTTCTTTTTTGACGATGCAATTAACAAAAAAGTTGTATCTTTGCACGCGATTTTTTGAACAAGTAACAAAAAAGAATATCAACGATAATGGAAAAGCAACTTGAAGAAAAGAACACCGAGATGGGCAACATCATCACCCGCTCGGAGGAGTTTATCCAGAAGAATCAAAAGACCCTTATCATCATTGTAGCCGCCATTCTGGTGGTAGTGGTGGCCATCTTCGGCCTTCGCAAATGGTATTTCCAACCTCGCGAGAACCGTGCTGCCGAGGAGCTGTTTGCTGCTGAGCAGTGGTTTGCCCAGGGCGATTATGAGAAAGCCCTCAACGGTGATGACACTTACCGTGGTTTTCTCGGTGTGGCTAACAAATACAAAGGTACCAAGACTGGCAACCTGGCCCGCTACTATGCCGGTGCTTCCTACCTGCATTCTGGCAACTTTGACGAGGCCATTCACTGGCTTAAGAAGTACAATGGCAAAGACACCTTCACCCGTCCGTTGAGCGAGATGATGCTTGCCGACGCCTATATGGAGAAGGGTGAGACCGCTGAAGCCGCCAAATATTATGTCAACGCCGCCAATATGGGTGACAATTTCATCACGGCCCCCTCGGCTCTTTACAAAGCTGGCATGGCTTACCTCAAACTTGAGAACAATCAGAAAGCCATCGAGTGCTTCCAAAAGATTAAAGACAACTACCCCGAAAGCACCGAATGGACCGAGATCGACAAGTACATCGCCCTCGCCGAAGCTGGGAAATAAACCCTTGTTTCGAGCAACCTAAAATAGAGAGCCTCTGCAGATGCAGGGGCTTTCTTTTTTTTGTAACAATTTCGTAACAATATCTTAACAAAAACTTAACCATTTCGTAACAGTTTTGTAACAATCCGTCTGTATTTTTGCGGCGTCAAACCAACAATACAAACTGTTATGAACATTACTACAATTCTACTGATTATCATCAATTTCGCCGGTGCGCTGGCTGTGTTTCTTTTCGCAATGAAAATGATGAGCGAGGGGCTTCAGAAGGTGGCAGGCAGCCGAATGAGGGCTGTCCTCGGCAAAATGACGGGCAAACCGCTCAGCGGCATCCTTACCGGCACGGCAGTGACGACGGCCATCCAGTCTTCCTCGGCCACCACGGTGATGGTGGTGAGCTTCGTCAACGCAGGCTTGCTATCGCTCAGCAGTGCAGTGGCGGTCATCATGGGTGCCAACATCGGAACCACAGTGACAGCGTGGATTATCACCCTGCTCGGGCTCAGCGGCGGTTCGGGCTACTTCGACCTCCCCCTTCTCATCGCTGCCATCAGTCTTGCGTTCCTCTTTATGAAGCGCGACAAGATGCGTTCCGTCGGTCAGACCGTAATCGGCCTTGCGCTGGTACTGGTGGGTATGCGGCTACTAAAAGGTGCAATGCCCAATCTGGAACAATATCCGGCATTGCTTCAAAGCCTCGCCTCGTTGGGCGGCCACGGCTTCTGGTCGGTGCTACTCTTTGTAGCCATCGGCGCAGTGCTGACCTGCATTTTGCAGTCCTCGTCAGCCACAATGGCCATCACGCTGCTGATGCTCTACAACGGATGGATAGAGCTTGATGTTGGAATCGCAC
>JAEEGL011881328.1_pt1 | contig 23701 bp, 29 predicted proteins | sample 9134231 | NCBI WGS metagenome assembly JAEEGL01 (sample SAMN16246548, study PRJNA631951) | gut metagenome | biome: gut microbiome; feature: rumen; material: fiber-attached | host: Bos | place: Iran: Karaj | collected 2018-10 | reverse complement strand
CGTAGCCCATTCTAAAATATTAAAACATGCAATAACTCAACTAGCCTTATCAAAACCACCTAAAAAGAAAGGACGAAGAGAATTAGTCTTCGCCTTAGATTACTATTTAGCTTGAATTTAAACTTAGAAATTGAACCGCCCATTGCCGAACGGCACGATGGTGTGGTGTGAGAGGGGATGGAAGATAGCTAGAAATAATTATTTTCCTACTCTACTCGATTCAAAAGTCGTTTTTAAATTCAAATAATAAATTATTTGTTGTATAATTATATTAGTGGTTTTTTAATCTAAGGAGGTAGCTAAAATGTTAACTGCTATGTTTATAGAAAATATAAAGCAATTTTTCCAGGATAACAAAGTTTTTAGAATAATCTTAGATGGTTATTTCTTATTATTCTTAGTTTCTTTAGTAGTTTATATCTGCTTTAAATATAGAAAAGGCCTATTCCTAGTAATTATAGGATTAATTATTTCCTTAATTGCATGGTTTTCAAATATTGCAGGACTTGAAATTTCAGCAATGCTATATCAGGTAATACTTGGTTCTTATTTGGTTATTGTAGTTATATTATTAGCTCCTGAAATTAGAAAGCATATGGAATTCCATAAGGGCGAATCATTAAGCAAGCAATCAAATATTTCATCTACTCAGGCAACAATAGAAGCAGTAGCTGATGCTGTATTTGATATGTCAGCTGTTAAGGTTGGTGCCTTAATCACAATTGAGCAGCATATATCTCTTGAGCAATATAGTGAAAGAGCTATTACATTAAATTCTGATATTTCAAAGGAATTATTAGAGCAAATCTTTATTAAGGATTCTCCATTACATGATGGTGGTGTAATTATTAGAGGTAACAAAATTATTTGTGCCGCAGCCTATTATACATTAACTCAGGATACTTCCCTTGATAAGACAATTGGTTCAAGACATAGAGCCGGTGTTGGTATTTCTGAAATGACAGATTCACTTACAATTATTGTTTCTGAGGAAACTGGTCATGTGCATGTTGCAAACCAAGGCTTCATGAGACAAATCGATAATAAAAATGATTTATTAGATTATCTTAATACTTATTTAGGTAGAAACTAGGAGGTAAATATGAAAAATGTTAAAACAATATTAAATATTATCATTCAAGTATTAACAGCTCCTTTCAATATTTTACTTAAGAGTAATGCAATTTCTAATCCAAATAAGCAGGTAAAACCAGTTGTTGTTTTAGGAATAGCCTTATTAATTGTTTTAGTAGTTATATTCGTATATTATTATGCAGGAGATGTATTTAAATGGTAGTATTGGCAGATTTAATTGAATATATTTCACAATCACCAGTTATTGCTGTTATATTTTCTGGTTTAATCACAGTAATAATTATTATGAAATCTTTAATTAGTAGAAAGTTTTTACTAACAAGATTCATTATTTCTTCCCTTATTACCTTTGGCGCAGTATTATTTATGATTTTTAAGGATCAAATCCTTAATACAAATAATAATCCTTTAATTATTACAATGTATTCATCATTGATAGCTATAGAATTAGCATCATTTGTTTTATTATTTACAGTGGTAGAATTATCATTCTCATCTGAAACATTCCAAAGAGAATTAAAGAAGTCAATTAATGAAACAAAGCTATATGTTATTTTAAATAAAAGGGATAAGGTAAAGGAAATATCTAAATTCTTCTTAAATGATTTAGGTATTGAGGAATCTGAAGCCCTAGGAAAAAATATTTTTGATGTAATTGAAAATAAATATAGATTAATTAGATTAAATGATTCAGGCTGCCTAAAGGCTGATATGAAGAAGTTTTATCATAAATACGGAAAAAGAGTTAATCCTGAAAATCCAATCTCTAATTTAGAATTAGGAATTCAATTAGAGGATGGTAGTGAGGATGCATTATATTTTACTGAGACATGCATCTTCCATGGAAATAGATATAATGGCCGTATTTTGTTTGGTGAAAGAAAGACTGAAGATAATCTTATCGGATTAGAAAAAAGCGAATTAGAGGCTAAAAATGAGCTTAAATTAATTAATGATAGATTCGTTACAGTAATTGAAAAGTCTACTGATGGTATTTTCTTTAATACATTATCAACAGATACTATTTGGTTTAATGATGTATTAGTAAAAAAATTATTCCTAAATGGTAATACTGTAAGTGGTACTGAATTTTTTAGAAATGTTCATCCTGATGATTTAAAGGTATATAGAGAGAAAATAGCTGAATTATCAAGTGGTGATTATCATTTATCATATAGATATAATACAGGTAATTATTATGTATATGTTAAAGAGGATGGAAAGAAGATTGTATCTAAGGATTCAATTGAGCTTTGTGGAGTTATTAATGTAGTTAATGATTATTCATTCGAAAAGACTGGTACTGTATTAGATGAGGTAGGAACAGAGGAAATGCTTTTAAATAAGCTTAAGGAATTATATTCTGAGGAAAGAATATATGAGCTTGTTCATTTTAAGATTACATCTATTCCTGAAATAAATGAAAAGTATGGTAGACCTATTGGTAATATGTGTATGAGCCAATATGTTGAGGTATTTAGAAATCAATTCGTTGATGAAAATTTAATTTATAGAGTTAATGGACTGGAATTTGTCGCTGTTATAACAGCATATAATAGAATGGAATCATTAAAATCTAGTCTTAGAAATGAAGAAAAGATTTTACATCCTTCTATGAATTATATCAATGATAAGATTAAGATTGATATCAATATGGGTATTGTAGTTTCTAACGAGGCTCCAAACCCTAGTGAATGCTTAAAATGCGCTAAAAGCGCCCTTAATTATTCACTTAATCCAAGATATACATCTTCATATGTTTTCTATAAGGATATGAGATATAATGGATAAAATTGAAGCGAGAAGAAATGCTTTAAGGGATAGAAAATCTTATGATAATTTAAATAGATCAAATGATTTAGTTAAATTCATAATTGAAAATAAAATATTAGATAGATTTAATAATATTGGTATTTATTATCCTATAGGTAAGGAAATAAATATAATGGAATTAGTTAATCATTATAAGGATAAAAGCTTTTATTTACCAAAGACAAATGATGAAATAGAATTTATTAAATATTCCTTAGATGATGAATTAATAGATGGACCATTTAATACTAAGGAGCCTAAGGGAAATAGTATTGATAGAAATCTAATAGATTGTTACATAATACCATGCGTTGCGATATCTAAATCTAATCAAAGAATTGGATATGGTAAAGGATATTATGATAGATATTTAAATGGCTATAAGGGCTATAAAATTGGAATATGCTATAAGGAATATGGCAATTTAGATTTAGAATTAGATTCATATGATGTTTATTTAGATATGAAATTATTAGGATAGTGATTTTATGATTAGTGTAGTTTTATTAATGGCTGGTCGTGGAACTAGAATGGGCTTAAATGAAAATAAAATATTATTAGAAATTGGTGGAAAGCCTATTTTTATGTATTCCTTAGAAAAATTCTTGAAGCATAAATATGAGGTTGTTTGTGTTATTAATGAGAATGACAAGGATAGAATTATTCCTTTATTACCTAAAAATGTTAAATATACATTTGGAGGTAAGGAAAGAGGAGATTCTGTTTTAAATGGAATTAGAGAAACAACTGGCGACTACATTTTAATTCATGATGCGGCTAGACCATTTATATCTGATAAATTAATTGAAGATATTGAAAAAAATAAAAAGGATAATAGATGTATATTATCCTATTTAGATGTTGTTGATACAATAAAGGAAAATGGCAATAGATTAAAAACATTAGATAGAAGTAAGCTAATTAAGGCTGTAACACCACAATGTGGTCCTAGGATACTATTATTAAATGCTTATTCAAAGGCATTAATAGAAAATAAGCATTTTACTGATGATGTATCAGTAGTTGAGCATTATTTTCCTAATGTTAAAATTGATTTAGTGAAGGCTAATCAGGAAATATTTAAGGTTACTACACCTTTCGATTTAAAAATAGCTTTGGCAGTATGGAGTGATTTTAGTGATTAGAATTGGACACGCTTGGGATACTCATAAGTTAATAGAAGGCAGAAAATTATATTTAGGTGGTGTTTTATTTGATTCACCTATTGGTCTTTTAGGCCATAGTGATGCTGATGTAGTGCTTCATGCTGTTGCAGAAAGCCTACTAGGAAGCCTAGCATTAGGTGATTTAGGTACCTTTTTCCCTGATAATAGTGATGCCACATTAAATATGGATTCTAAAATTATTTTAGAGGAATGCTATAAAAAGGTTAGAGAAAGAAATTATCATCTAGTTAATTTAGATTTAACTATTTATGCAGAAAAAATTAAAATAGCACCAAAAAGGGAAAGAATTATTGAATCAATTGCTAAGCTATTAAATATTGATAAATCATTTGTTAGTGTTAAAGCAACTACCTGGGAAAAAATGGGATTTGTTGGTAGAGGAGAAGCAATGGCATGTGAATGCGTATGCTTAGTAGAAAGTGATTAATATGATTAAGGTTTTATTTGTTTGTCATGGAAATATATGTAGAAGCCCAATGGCTGAATTTTTATTTAAGGATATGGTAAATAAAAAGGGTAAGGCTAATCAATTTATTATTGAATCTAGAGCTACATCAAATGAGGAAATAGGTAATCCTATACATAGTGGTACAAAAAGAATATTAGATAGATTTAGTATTGATTATTCTAAAAAAAGGGCTTCAAGAATTACTGAAAATGATTATAATAGTTTTGATTATATAATAATCATGGATGAATATAATAGAATTAATATTGAAAGAAGAATAGAAGATAGGTACAATAAAATAAAATTATTATTAGATTATACTGATTTAAAGAGGGATATTAGTGACCCTTGGTATACTGGTGATTTTGAGAAGACTTATTCAGATATAGTATTAGGTCTTAATGGGTTTTATAAATACCTAGAGGATATTAATGCTATAAAATAAGGGAGTTGATTATATGCTAATTAAATGTAGCAAGGGTTATTATCATTTAAAAAACAATTTTAGAGATGCATTTAATGAGGAAGCATTTTGTGAATGCTATTTAGAAGAATGCTTCGATAATTGCTCATATATTGTTGGAGATATCGCAGCTGGATTATTAAGATTAAAGGGATTCAATAATGATCCTAAATCTCCAAATTATTTTGGATTTATTGATGATTATTTAGAGATATCTACTGTTGTTGGAAGTCCATATTATATTTTGAGAAGATTAACTGAAAATGAATATAATAAAATTAAGGATAATCCTAAGCTATCAGAAACTGATACCTCAGGATTTGTTATTAATGAATTAGTAAAGGAAAGCTTTGATAAGGATTCTTTAGTTTTGGAATCAAATCCTAAGAGAAAGCCTAATATAGAATTAAATATGCAAAAAATTAATTCTATACCACAGGGAAAGCTTCCTGATTATTTAAGAGATGAGCCTAAGAAGGATGTAAAGGAAATCGCACCAGGCTATGGTAAGGTTGATTCATCAGCTCAGGTTCAAAGCTATGTTTCATCATCAAATGGATTTGACCCATCTAAGGTTCAAAATAGAAATCAATTTAATAGAAACAATAATAGGAATAATAACAATAATTCAAATAATAAAAACAATAACAATAATAGAAAGCCTAAGGATAATAGAAATCAAGAAAATAGAAATAATAATAGGCATAAAAAGAATCATCAATAGTAGTATTAAAGGAGATTATTATGGAAAATAAAGAAAATAAAAATGCTGATACTATTAAGGAAATACATAGAGTTTTAGATAAGCTAAGACCATATCTTAATAGTGAAGGTGGAGATATTCAATTTGTAGATTTTGAGGATGGTATAGTATATGTTAGAATGCTTGGAGCATGTGTTGGCTGCGGGTCTATAGATTATACCCTAAAGGAAGGTATTGAGGCCTTATTAGTTGAATATGTACCTGAGGTAATAGAAGTTAGAAATGTTGAAAATTTAGATGAGGAAGAAGAGTTTTAATTATGTTTTTAGAATCACTAGGTGAGGATATGCATGCATTCTTCACAAGTAGGGCATTACAAATTATATATATTTCAGTAATATCTTGTTTTACATGTCAATTATATAAGTTTGTTTATTATTCAATTAAATATAAAAGACCTACTTGGTTTATGCTAGTATCTACTGGTGGTTTTCCATCTAGCCATACAAGCCTTGTAGTTACCCTAACATTACTTTTGGGTATGCTACAATTCCATGATTTAGGCTATCCTGATTGGTCCTTTGCTGTAAGCTTTATTGTGACAGTTATAACTGTACATGACGCTATGGGTGTTAGATATGAGGCATCTAAGCATGCGATTATTTTAAATAACATGGTTGTTAATTTGTCAGAAGAGGAAAAGTTTGATTTAGGATTTGGTAAAAAGGGAAGATTAAAGGAAATGCTTGGCCATAGATATACTGAGGTTTTAGGTGGTATATTAGTTGGTATCATTATAGCTTTAATTGGTTATTTTATTGTAAGATAGCGTTCATTTGAACGCTTTTTATTTTGCTATAAAAATGTTATAATTGTAAGAGATTAGAGGAGTTATATTATGGCTTTAATGGTATTAGAAAAGGAATTTTTTGTTCATACATCAATGGTTGGTAAAAATGATTATATTAGACCTGCTGCTATTTTAGATCTATTTCAGGATATGGCGTCGCTACATGCTAATATATTAGGTGTAGGATTTGATGATTTAGTTGAAAAGAATTATTATTGGATAGTATCTTCAATTGAATTTGAGCAATTGAAGCAATTTAAAAGTATATCATATGTTAAGGTAAAGACCTGGCCAAAGGAAAAGAATAGATTAGAATTCATTCGTGAATTTACAATTTCTGATTTAGATGGTAATTTATTAGTAAAGGGTGTATCTACTTGGGTAGTAATTGATATTGCAACAAGAAGATTAACTCGTGGCGATGATATTAAATTTTTTGGCGAATATAGCAGTGAAACAAATTATCCTAATTATAGAAGAAGAAAGCCTGCATTATTAAATGATAAAATAATAAAGGAATGGGATTATAAGGTTTTAGCTACTGATTTAGATCATAATGGTCATATGAATAATGCTAAATATTTAGATGTTGTCTATAATGGATTAACTGATGATAGGTATGTTAAAAAAATACATATTTCATTTTTACATGAATCATTATTAAATGATAATATTCATATGTGCTATTATAAAAATGATGATAAAACAAATTATTATGTTGGAAAAATAAATGATGAGATATGCTTCGAATTGTGTATGGAGGTAGAAGAATAAAATGGATTTTTTAGAATTTTTGCATGATTCAAAAACAGCATTTCATGCTTGTATGAAATCTAAGGAAATATTATTACAAAATGGATTTATTGAATTAAATGAGGTAGATGATTTTAAATTAGAAAAGGGAAAGAATTATTTTTTAACAAGAAATAATTCATCTGTAATAGCATTTCAAATTCCTAATGATTTAAGCAATTTAGGATTTAATATTACAGCTGCTCATTTAGATTCACCTACATTTAAGCTTAAGCCTAATTTTGAATTAGATTTTACTAGATATCAAAAGCTTAATACTGAGGTTTATGGTGGACCTATCTTTTATACTTGGTTTGATAGACCACTTGATATTGCAGGTAGAGTGTTAGTAAAAAATGGTAATTCTATTGAAACTAAATTAATTTCATTTAATAAAGCAATGGCAGTAATTCCATCTCTTTCAATTCATTACAATAGAGAGGCAAACAGTGAAAAGCTTAATCCACAGGAGGATATGCTACCAATCTATGCTGATAATGAAATTGAATATGGTGATTTACTAGGAAAAATTGCTGATAAATTAAATGTCGAAAGAGATAATATTTTATCATATGATTTATATTTAGCCCTATTAGATAGAGGTATGTATGCAGGACAAAATAATGAATTTTTAGTAGCTCCTCAAATTGATAATTTAGAATGCTCATTTGTTGCATTAGATTCATTAATTAATTCAAAGCCTGCTAATGGTACTATTAATGTAATGGTATTATTTGATAATGAGGAAATAGGATCTAGAACTAGACAGGGTGCTGATTCTAATTTATTGGATATAGTATTAGCAAGAATTGCTGATTCATTAAATATTAATCAAAATGATTATTATAAGGCTTTAGCAAAATCATTCTTTATCTCACTTGATAATGCTCAGGGCTTTCATCCTAATTACGCATATAAATATGATTCAACAAATAAGTGCCTAATGAATGAGGGTGTTGTTATTAAATCAGCAGCTAGAGGCTCATATACATCTGATGGCTATTCTATTGCGATATTTAAATGCTTATGTGAAAATTCAGATGCTAAATATCAGTTCATGACAAATAGAAGTGATATTCCTGGTGGAGGTACTTTAGGTGCTATTAATATATCTCACATTTCAATCCCATCTGTAGATATCGGATTTGCTCAGATTGCTATGCATTCAGCTATGGAAACAACTGGTGCTTTAGATATAGAGGAAATGAAAAAGGTTATTAAATATTTTTATTCAAAGCATTTAGCCTTTAAAGAGGATGGAAAGGTAGTGATTTAATATGTCATATGTAAATAAGAAGGAAGCTGTAAGAAATTTATCTAATCCAAAGGATTTTGATGTATTTAAAAATATGTATTTAAAAAAATATGGTGATGCTAAGGAAAAAATAGCAAAGCTATATTCAGAACAGGAATTAGATGAATTATTAAATTATATTCAGGGTATTAACAATATTGCATTAAATGTTGGTTCAGCCTTTTTAAAAAATGATACTGACTATGTAATTGAAAAATTAAAAAAAGGAGATTTAACTCCTAATGATTTAGAAGCATTATCTGAAACAATCGATAATGTTTATACTGAATTAAGAATTCTATAGCTTTTGATAAACTAAAAGAATTCTTTCATCATCCATTTCTAAATCGTCGTTGAAATCTCCAGCGATTTTAATTGTTTTGAATTTCTTATTTAATAAATCCTTTAAATCATAAAAATATTCATAATAATTTTCAGTAAAGACATCCTGGTCCTCACTTATCATAATTGTATGCTTAAGTGTTGTATCAGATGTCTTTTTTGTTGTCCATTTTATTTTGAATGTTTCATAGTCCTCGATTTTTTCATTTAAAGCATATTCATTAAATAATGCTTTAGATGCAATATCAAAAATAAAATATCCACCATTTTCTAAATGTCTATATACAGAATCAAACATTTTATTAATTTGATTTTTATCCTTTAGGAAATTAACTGAATCGAAGAAGCAGGTAATGACATTGAATTTTTTACCTAAATTAAAATTAGTCATATCAGCTACATAAAATGGAATATCTAATCTATTTATTTTTTTCTTTTCATTAGCTATTTCTATAATAGATTCTGATAAATCTAAGCCACTTACATCAAATCCCTTTAATTTGCACATAGTGGCGAATGTACCTGAGCCACAGGCTAAATCTAAAATAGAATCACCCTTTTTTAAATATGGCTCAATAAATTCTAGCCATAAATCGTAATTTAATTCTGCCATTACCTCATCATAATAATAGCCGAATTTTTTATAAGAATTATTTGTCATTTCTTTATTTTTAGCTTTAATATAGCATTATAATCTGGATCTATATAAATAGTAGATTGATGCTTATATGTGACAAAGCATGCCCTCCTCTTTGGTATTTTTTTTATATTTCTAATTCTTGTATAATCTACAGGAACACTAGAAGATTCCTTAAAGGAAGAATAATAGGCTGCTAAATTAGCGGCCGCTCTAATTACCTCATCTGATAATTCCTCGCTAGAATGAGCTACAACATGGCTTCCTGGGGCATCCTTTACATGGAACCACATATCATTTGAATTCGAAAGCTTATGAGTAAGATATTCATTTTGGATATTATTCTTTCCAACTGATATTAAAACATTATCAACCTCATATGTTAATAATTTAGGCTTTTGATTTTTCTTTTTATTTGTTATTTCCTTATTAAACAAATATTTATTTAATATTAATTCATCCTGAATTTCTAAGGCCTCATTAATTGATGCGTCTACTAATTGATATTTTAAAACTGTAAAATATTCAATTTCATTATTTGTTTCCTCTATTTGCTCATTTATATATTTAATAGAGGATTTTGCCTTTTGATATTTTTTGAAATATTTATTTGAATTATCTAATACAGTTATTTTATTATCTAGCTTTATTTTAATATTTTCATTTGTATAATAATTAAATACTTCAATTTCTGATAATTTATTTTTTAAATTATTATTAGAAAGAAGAAGCTCTCCATAAATTCTATATTTATCTGAATCATTAGCCTCTAATAATTCTATATTTAGCTTTTCTAGCTTTTTAGTGTATTTTGATATTTGCTTATTTACAAATGATAATAAATCACCAGTTTTAGCCTTTACCTTGCTTCTTAAATCCTCTTTAAAATAATAATCATCTAATAATAATGAAATAGAATCATAGGTATTTATAGCCTCATATGATAATGGATTAAAATAAAAATCCTTTTTATTATTAAAATCTAATATTATAGATGGCTTTATTTCACTATGAATATTATCATAAAAATTAGAAGCTACATTATCATTTTTAAATGAATCTAAGGCTAATGTCATTGAGACACCATTAAATTTATTTAATATATCCTTAGGATTATTGATTCCCTTAAATAATTCTATGATTTCTTCCTTTTTATAATCGAAGGGATTAAGCTTATCAATTTTAGGGAATTCATATATAGCAGAAGGTAAAATAGTTCTATTATATTCTCCTACACCATCATGCTTCAAGGATTCAATAATTTTATAATTTTCCTCTGTTAATATCATATTTGAATATCTACCCATTATTTCACAGATTAAATATTTTTTATTTAAATCCTGCATTTCATTGTAGCCTACAAGAGTAAATATTAATATTCTATCATTATGATATTGCTTAATATCCTCAATAAAATAGCCTTCAATATGCTTCCTTAAAAACATTGTAAAGCTTTTAGGGTTTTTAATAGAATCATATTGCCTCATAGTTAAATGAATTCTAGAAAAAAGAGAAGAAAATGATAGCATTAAATTATAATTGCTTCTATTATTTCTAATTGTAAAAATAAAATCAGTATCTCCTGATTCTAAAATCTTAGATATTCTTCCTGTTTTTAAAAAGCTTATTTCATCTAATATTTTAGAAAGAAAAACTCCATCAAAGCTCAACTCTATCACCCTAGTAGAGTATATCATTTTTTATGATTAATTCCAATTGTGATAGCTACTTATTAATCAAAAAATTATTGCCTTATAAAAATCGTATTTGCTAGTACCGATTTTTGTTGACAACTATTATTTTTGATTTTAAAATTAAATTGTAAATGAATAATGCTTAAAAGGGAGTAGAAGACCTTAAGGGTATTAATATCGTCAAAACGACTTATGTCCGGTATTAATTTGAATTTCAAGACTTTTTGTTTAATAAACAAAAGGTCTTTTTTCTTTTAAGTAATTCATTTATTAATGCAGAATAGGGGGAAAAGAAATGAGAGCATTAGTTGTTTTAAGTGAAGCTCCAATCGGAGCTATTATTGGAATCGTAGCAGCAGTAGTATTAGTTTTATTAATATTACTTTTCGCAGCAGGCTACGTAAAGGCTGCGCCTGACACAGCAATTATTATTTCAGGTATGGGAAAGAGAAAGATTTTAATTGGTAGAGCTGGATTTAGAATTCCTTTCCTACAAAGATTAGATAAGTTATCTTTAAGAGTATTTCAGGTTGATATTAAAACTGATGAAGCAATCCCAACTTCTAATTTCATTAATATTAGAGTAGATGGTGTTGCTAATTTAAAGATATCTTCTGATCCAAAATTATTAAATTTAGCAGCTGAATCTATTTTAAATATGAATGAAAATGATTTAATTCAGCAGGTACAACAGGTATTACAGGGAAATATGAGAGAAATCATTGGTACTGTAGATATTAAAAGATTAGTACAGGATAGACAGGGTGTTGCTCAATCTGTTAAGGAAAATGTAGTACCTGATATGGCTAAGATGGGTATTGAGGTTGTTAATTTTAATATTCAATCATTCTCAGATGATAATCATGTTATTGAGAATTTAGGTATTGATAACATTTCTCAAATCTCTAAGGATGCAGCTATTGCTAAAGCAAATGCTGATAGAGATGTTACAATCGCTAGATCTTTAGCAGATGAGGCTGCTAACCGCTCTAGAGTTGAAGCAAATCAAAAGATTATTGAGCAAAATACAGAATTATCATTAAAGGAATCTTCTTTAAAGCAAAAGACTGATACTGCACAGGCTACTGCTGATGCAGCATATGCAATTGAGGAGCAAAAGAGACAGCAGGAAATTAATATTGCTCAAATTAATGCAGATATTGCTAAAAGAGAAAGAGAGGTTGAATTAGGTCAAAAGGAGGTTGAGCTTCAGGAAAGAAAGCTACAGGCTCAAATAAATAAAAAGGCAGAGGCTGAAAAATATGCTGCTGAACAAAAGGCACAGGCTGATTTATTCACTCGTCAAAAGGCAGCAGAGGCTAGAAAGTACGAGCTTGAGCAGGAAGCTGAAATGCAAAAGATTAAGGCAGAGGCTGAAAAAATTGCAAAGGAAAAGGCTGCTGAAGCATTAAAGTTTGAGGCAGAGGCTAAGAAGGAGGCTGCTTTAGCTGAGGCAAGAGGTATTGAGGCTAAGGGTAAGGCAGAGGCTGATGCTATATTAGCTAAGGCAGAGGCTATGAAGCAATATGGTGAGGCTGCAACATTACAATTGATTTTAGATTCTAATGTTTTACCTGAAATGATTAAGGCATACTCTGAGCCTATGGCTGCGGCTTTAAGCCAAATTGACTCAATTACAATGTACGGTGAGGGTAATACTGCAAAATTGAATGAAGAAATCACAAGAAATGGAACTCAAATCTTTGCTGGTCTTGAAAAAGCAACTGGCTTAGATATTAAGTCATTGCTTGCAGGCTTCTTAGGTGGAAAGCTATTAAGCAATAAGAATCAAGTAGTAGAAACTGAAAAGAAGTAATATAGGGGCGGATTTTAATATCCGCCTTTATTTTTTCTTTGAAATATGTTTAATAATATTAGCCTATGAGCACTAATTTGTGATTGAAATATTTTATAAGTAATAGTAAAATAGTTTTAAATATTAATGTGAGGATTAAATATGTTATTTGGTAAGAAAAAAATAGGTGATTTGATAATCAAATATTTTAATGAAAAGAAAATTTCATATGAAAAGAATTCTGCTTCAATTTCATTTACAGTATCATATAATGATTTTTCAATTTATCCTTATATAAATGTAAATGAAGGAAATCAATCAATTAGTATTTTAGTTAATATTAGAAGAATTAATCAAAAGGAAAATGTATATGAAATGATTAATTCATTCAATATTAAAAGCCAATATTTTAAGGCTATCCTAGATTTAGATGTAATATTATTAGAATATAATGCATTAGTAGATAGCGATAATTTAGATGATGTTTTAGATTCAATTATTGATTCATTATCAATATTAAAAGAAGATATAAGAAATTTATAGGAGGACGCTATGAAATTAAATGATAGAGGGCTTTTAATTGTAATATCTGGACCTTCTGGTGTTGGTAAGGGTACTGTAAGAAAGGCTTTATTTGATATGAAGGGTCATAATCTTACATATTCAGTTTCAATGACAACTAGAAAAATGAGACCTGGTGAGGTTGATGGTAAGGATTATTATTTCGTATCTAAGGAAGAATTTGAGCAAAGAATTAAGGATGATAAATTCCTTGAGCATGCTGAATTTGTTGGAAATTATTATGGTACACCACTTGATAAGGTTAATGAAAGATTAGAGGAAGGACAGGAGGTTGTCCTTGAAATAGAGGTTAATGGCGCACTTCAGGTTAAGAAAAAGGTTCCTGATTGTGTTATGATTTTTATCGTTCCGCCTTCAAAGGAGGCCTTATATGCTAGATTAAAGAAGCGTGGCACTGAATCTGAAGAGGTCATTATGGAGCGTATTAATAAGGCTAATCGTGAATTTAAATCAGCTAAGTATTATGACTATATTGTTGTTAATGATGAGGTTAATAATGCGGCTGATAGAATTATGGCTATTATTCGTGCTGAGCATGCAAAAACTGAGCGTTCTATTCATAAATATTATGAACTTATTGGTGAAAGTGATGAAAATGAATAGAAATTACGAAAAAATTATGCTATAATGCTTTAGGGAAAAAGGAGGCATACTGAAATGTCTAGAAAGAATAATGATGGAATGCGTTATCCTTCAATCGACGCATTATTAGAAAAGGTTGACTCTAAATATAAATTAGCTATAATTGCGGCAGAGCGTGCTCATGTTATTGAAGAAGAGGACGGATGGACAGCTATAGATGATCCAAAATGTGTAAAGCCTATTGGTGAAGCTTTAGAGGAAATTTTAGAGGATAAAGTTTCAATGACTTTTAAGCCATTAAAGTAATTAAAATAATTCGTGGTTAAGCAATTAACCACTTTATTTTTTTCAAAGAGGCTCTTATGGAAAAATTAACTTTGTATTTTTTAATGTTTATAATTTATGCTTTTTTAGGATATATAGCAGAGGTTATTTATGTTTTTATATTAACTAAAAAAATAACTAATAGAGGATATTTATATGGACCATTAGTTCCTATTTATGCCTTTGGAGCTTTATTAATATTAATTCCATTAACTGAATTTGAATTTGGTAAATTCATTACAGATAGATGGTATTTAGTGGCAATAATAGGATTCTTTTTTACTTCATTGCTAGAATATTTAACTAGCTTTATTATGGAAAAAATATTTAAAATGAGATGGTGGGATTATTCTGATAAATTTTTAAATATTAATGGTAGAGTATGTCTTAGAAATTCTACAATGTTTATGATGTTAGTAATTTTAGTGGTTTATGCATTGAATCCATTAGTATTAAAAATAATAGGCTATATCATTGAAATTGATATATTAAACTATATTTTATGCTCTGTTTTATTTATTTCCTTAATTGTTGATATTGTCCTTTCTACTATTAAGCATGTTAATATTAGTAGGATTATTATTAAGCTTGATGAGCTTAAGGATAAGGCAATTTTGTTTAGAGATGAAACAAAAGAGGCTATATCTAATAAAATTGATGAAGTTAAAACTAAAAGAGACCAATATTATGATAATATAAAAAAGAGGTTAGAAAAAATATCTATTCAATATCCTTCACTTAAGGTTATTAGAAATAAGAAGAGAATAAGTATACATGATTATATTTCTAAATTAAAAAGATAAGGAGGCAATTTATGGGACTAATTGAAGAAAAGCTTGCTTTATTACCAGATAAGCCAGGCTCATATCAAATGAGAGATAAGAATGGCGATATCATTTATGTTGGTAAGGCTAAAAATTTAAAAAATAGAGTAAGAAGCTATTTTCATGGTGCTCATAATGCTAAAACAACAAGATTAGTTTCTGAAATATGCGATTTTACATATGTTATTACTGAATCTGAGCTTGAGGCCTTTGTTTTAGAAATTAATTTAATTAAGGAATATGATCCTAAATATAATATTTCTTTAACTGATGATAAAACATATCCTTATATTGCTTTAACTAATGAAAAGCATCCTCGTCTTATTGTTACAAGGGAGCAAAAGAAAAAGGGCTTTGCTAGATACTTTGGACCATATCCTAATGTTAAGGCAGCTCGTGCTACCTGTGATTTATTAAATAGAATTTATCCACTTAGAAAATGCTATAGAATTCCTGAAAAGGAATGCTTATATTTTCATATGCATCAGTGCTTAGCTCCATGTATTAATAATGCTTATTTTGATTATTCAGAATATAAGTCAAATATTGCTAAATTTCTAAATGGTGATTCAGATGAGATTATTAAGGAATTAGAGAATAAGATGAATGAAGCAAGCCAAAATATGGAATTTGAGGCTGCGATAGAATATAGAGATTTAATTAATGATATTAATAGTACTGTTAAAAGACAAAAGATTACTATTAATGATTTAACATCAAGAGATTATATTGGTGTTTATGAAAATGATGGTGATATTTCTATTAATATTATAATTACAAGACTAGGTAGTATTGTTCAAAATCATCAAACTATTATTAATGGCTATGATACTGAAAATGATGTATTAGCATACATTATTCAATTTTATGAATCTAATACAAAGCCTAATGAAATATGTATTTCAGGCTTAGAATTAGATTTATTAAAGGATGCTCTTGGTGTTAATGTTATTGATGTGAAGCTTGGTAAGAAAAAGGAATTATTAGATATGGCAGTATATAATGCCAAATTTAATTTAGAGAATAAGAGAAATATTTACAAGAATACTGTTTTAAAGAAGAAGGAAACTATTGATTCATTAGGCGAATTATTAGGTATTGCCCCACCAAAGAGAATTGAGGCATTTGATAACTCAAATTTATTTGGTGAATATCCTGTTTCAGCAATGGTATGCTACCTAAATGGTAAGGCTGCTCCTAAGGAGTTTAGAAAATATCATATAAAAACTGTTGTTGGTGCTAATGATTATGCCTCTATGAAGGAGGTTATCTATAGAAGATATTATAGATTATTAATGGAAGATAGCACTATGCCCAATTTAATTGTAATGGATGGTGGTGAAATCCAGGTTCATGCCGCAGAAGAGGTAATTGCATCTCTTGGATTAGAAATACCTATTTTAGGTATTCAAAAGGATGATCATCATAAGGCAACTATTTTATTTTATCAGGATCAATTAATAAATATTGATAAGAATTCTGATATTTACTTATTGCTAGCAGATATATCTCAAAGAGTTCATGATTTTGCAATATCATTCTTTAGAAGCAATAAGGCTAAGGGCTTCTTTAAGAGTCAGCTTGATGATATTAAGGGATTAGGTCCTAAGAGAAAGGAATTATTGATTGAAAAATTCACTACTATAGATAATGTAAAAAAAGCAAATGTTGAGGAATTAGAGGAAATTGGTATTCCTAAGGGCTTAGCTTTAGAGATTTACGAACATTTTCACAATAATTAACCAAAAATAATTATTTGTGAAAGCATTTTACTTGAATAATTATTTATAATTATTTATAATAGTATTGTATATAATGCGATTTGGAGGCGTTCAATTTGATTAATAGCATTAATCCTGGTGTATTAGTTGCAATAATTGCAGCAGTAATAGTTGTAATACTTCTAATTGCAGTATTGATATTCTTAAAGAAATGTAAGAATAGCAAGGTTAAAATTGATGATGAATATATTGATGAACTTTTAAAGGCCTTTGGTGGAAAAGAAAATATCAAGGGTGTTAAAACCGAAAATGGTGGTAGAGTCGCAATTGAGGTCAATGATTTAGAATTATTAGATAATGAAAAAATCAAAAGCCTTGCCACATCTGGCGTATTCATCACTGGTAATGTAGTAAAAACACTATATAGAGAAGATAGCCAATTAGTAACAAAAGCGATGGAAGAGAGGATATAAAGCATGGTAAAAAAATCTTTTAAAATAACTTGTGAGACAGGTATTCATGCAAGACCTGCAACAACGCTAGTAAATGTAGTAATGGGTTTTAAATCTGACGTTACACTTTCAGCACTTAAAAAGGAAGTAGACTTCAAGTCTATCATGGGTGTTATGTCATTAGGTATCTATAGTGGTACAGTGGTTGAGGTTAAAGCCGAAGGCGAAGATGAGGAAGAGGCTGTTAAGGCAATAGCTGACAAGATAATAGCACTTGGTCTTGGAAAAGAAATTTAAAACTTTTTAAAGAATAAATCGCCTTAGGTGATTTATTTTGCTTTATATAGGGAGAAAATTATGGAGAATTTAGATAAGAAGGTTGAGTCATATTTAGATTATGGCTATAGCTTATTAGAAAAGCTAATTAAATGTGAATCTGTATTAGATGAATATAAGGAAAATGGAGAAATGCCTTTTGGAAAAGGAAATAAAGAGGCATTAGATACATTATTAGAAGAAGGTAAGAAGTCAGGCTTTAATGCCTTTAATGTTGACAACTATGCTGGATATTTAGAATTTGGTAAGGGAGATACATTAGGTATTTTAGCTCATTTAGATGTTGTTCCTGTTGTTAGAAATGAATGGAAAACTGATCCTTTTAAATTAGTATTTAAGGACGGAAAAATGTATGGTAGAGGTACAACTGATGATAAGGGACCATTAGTTGCTTCATTTGTGGCAATGAAGATGCTATTAGATGAGGGATTTAAGCCTAATAAAAAAATTAGATTAATTGCTGGCTGTGATGAGGAATCAGGCTCTAGATGTATGGAAAGATATTTAGAAAAAATGGGAGAACCAGAAATTGCCTTTTCTCCTGATGCTTCATTCCCATTAATTTATGGCGAAAAAGCAATTTTATCATATGATATTATAGGTGATTTATCTGATGATATTATTGAATCATTAATTTCAGGTGAAAGATATAATATTGTTCCTTCTAAGGCTGAAATGAAAATTAAAATAGATTTAAAGAAGGAATTTATAGAGTATTTAAAAAAGAATAATTATAAGGGTGAGGTAGTAGGAGATAGCTATATTGCTTATGGTGTTGCATCTCATGCTATGCAGCCTGATAATGGCTTAAATGCTATTTATATTTTATTTGATTTCTTAGCTAAGAATTCAAATTCTAAATTAGCAAAATTCATGGATAAATATTATTTATGGGATAATAGCGGTAAAAAGGCTGGCTATTATGAATATGATGATGAAATGAAGGATTTAACATCTAATATGGCATTAGCTAGAATTGAAAATGGCAAAATTAGATTAGGTGTAAATTGTAGATGTCCACTTGATGATTCATTTGAAAATATTCCCGCTGCCTTAGCAAAAATAACTAAGGAATTTGGATATGATTTTAAAATGAGAGGTGGCTCTAAGCGTCATTATGTACCAAAGGATTCAGAATTAGTTCAAAAGCTTCTTAAGGCTTATAGAGCGGTAACAAATGATTATAGTGAGCCAATAACTATTGGTGGCGGTACCTATGCAAGAGAAATGAAAAATGCTGTTGCCTTTGGACCAGCAATGCCAAATGATGAGGATGTATGTCATATTTCTAATGAATATATGACTGAGGAAGCATTTATTAATGCAATTAAGGTATATTATTTAGCGATAAAGGATTTAGCACAATAATGAGATTACGTAAGGTTAAAAATGCAAGAGAAAGATTAATGGTTGATAATAATAAATACTTTATTAATGAACCAGAAAATTATAAAGGAAAATGGAATGAATTATTTTCTAATAATAATCCATTACATATTGAAATTGGATGTGGTAAGGGTCAATTTATGTCTACCCTTGCTAAATTAAATCCAGATATTAATTATATAGCTATTGAAAAATTTGATTCAGTATTATTAAGATGCTTAGAAAAAATAATTAATGATGATATTCCTAATTTAAAAATAGCTGTTATGGATGCGGCTGTATTAGGTACATATTTTAGTGATAATGAGGTTGATAGAATTTATTTAAATTTCTCTGATCCATGGCCTAAGAATCATCATGCTAAAAGAAGATTAACTTCTCCACTATTTTTAGACTTATATAAGCATGTATTAAAAAAGGATGGAGAAATTCATTTTAAAACTGATAATAGAGGCTTATTCGAATATTCATTAGAAACATTTAATGAAAATGGTTTTAGTTTATCTCATATATCATTAGATTTACATAAGGATTTAGAAAAATATCCTTTTAATATAACTACTGAATTTGAAGATAAATGGTCTAAGCTAGGACCTATCTATCGTTTAGAGGCAAAGGTGAAATAATGGTTCGTTTTATACTTATTGGAGGTAAGGGCAAGGATTCTAATTTAAATCATATTGAGGATTCTATGCTTAAAATGACTAATAAGAAAAAGCCTACAATTTTATATTGTCCATATGCCGCTAGCAATATGGATAAATCATGTAAGAAATTTCATGAGCTAATGAATAATTTAGAATGTGAAATTATTGATTTAAATATGGATAATATAAATGATTTTGATTCTTTATTAAATAAGGCTGATATATTATATATTGGTGGTGGTGTATCAGATGATTTAGTAAAGATTTTTAAGGATTATCATTTAGATAAAATATTATATAAATATTTAGATTCTAATAAAATATATGCTGGCTCATCTGCGGGAGCTATGCTATATACTAGAATTTCTATGGGTGATAAGGATATGTTTTCTGACAATTACCATAATTATAATTACAAAATGGTAGAATGCTTAGGAATATTAAATATATCTATATGCCCACATTATCAAAATGAGGATTTAATTATTTATAATGATGAAATAAGAAAGTATCCATTTGATTCCTTTGGAATTGAAGAGGATACTGCGGTTATAATAGATGACAATAAATATGGATGTATTAAGGATGATAGGAAAAGAAGTGTTTATTATTTTTCCTCTAGCAATTATTTAATGGTCCCTATTTACGAAGGAGAAATTTATGAAAAGGATAGCAGTTTTAGGTCCTAAGGGCACATATAGCGATGTAGCAAAAGAAAAATATTTGAAATTCATTAATGATGATTTAGAAACTATATATTTTCCATCTATCATCAAAGCAATTAATGCGATTGATGATGATACTATAGCTATAGTTCCTTTTGAAAATTCATTAGATGGATTTGTGCTTGAATCATTAGATAAAATGATTTCAAATAAACTAAATATTGTTAAGCAATTAAAGCTATCTATTGATTTTGCCTTTGTGGCAAATGTCAGTGATATTAAGGATGTAAAGGATGTATATTGCCAATTTAAATCATATGGTCAGTGCTTAGATTTTATTACATCTAATTCATTTAATGTAATTAAAACTGAAAGTAATATTGAATCATTAGATAGATTTAAATTAGCCCAAAATGGCTTTGGTGCTATTATTCCTATTCATGCATTAAATGAGGAATTCCCTTTAATTATTAAGCATATTTCTGATAGTAAGAATAATGAAACAAGATTCTTTGTTTTAAATAATAAAAAGGGTAATATGGAATTTAAAAATGATGTAGAGGCATCATTAGTAATTAAATCTATTTTAGATAGACCTGGTATTTTATTTGAAATTCTAGAAAAATTCCATAATGAAAATATTAATTTGAAATCTATTTTATCAAGACCTGATAAAACTGGTATGGGTAATTATAATTTCTATATAGAATGCTCTTTGGGTAAGGATATAGAAGGATTTAATAAGTTATTAAAAAGCTTTAGTAATGAAAATGAATACAAGGTAAATTTACTTGGTGTTTATGAGGTGATTTAGGTGAACATTGTTGATATAATCATTAAAAAAAGAAATAATAATGAGCTTACAAAGGAAGAAATTGAATATTTTATTAATGGTTATGTTGATGGTAGAATCGAGGATTACCAAGCCTCAAGCCTACTTATGGCAATCTATTTTAATGGTATGACAGATGATGAATTATTTAATTTAACTAATGCGATGATTAATTCAGGAGATACTATAGATTTAAGCCAAATTGAAGGAATTAAGGTTGATAAGCATTCAACTGGTGGTGTAGGAGATAAAACTACATTAGTTGTTGGTCCTATTTTAGCATCATTAGGAATTAAATTTGCTAAGATGAGTGGAAGAGGATTAGGTCATACTGGTGGTACATTAGATAAGCTAGAATCTATTCCTGGGTATAAAACTAGCCTACCATTTGAAAAATTCATTGAAATAGTTAATGATATTAATATTTCTATAATTGGCCAATCAAAGGATTTAGTACCAGCAGATAAAAAACTATATGCATTAAGAGATGTTACAGGTACTGTTGAATCTATTCCTTTAATTGCCGCATCTATTATGTCAAAGAAGCTAGCTGTTGGAACTGATATAATTTCTTTAGATGTAAAGCTTGGAAATGGCGCTTTTATGAATAATTTGGAAGATGCGAAATTATTAGCATCATTAATGATAAAAATTGCTAAAAAGGCTGGTAGAATGGCTTTTGCTACTATAACAAATATGGATGAGCCATTAGGTGAGGCTATTGGTAATTCATTAGAGGTTATTGAAGCAATCAATACATTAAATGGTAATGGACCAAAGGATTTTACTGAGCTATGTGTTGATTTAGCTGGTGAAATAATTTTTGAGGCTAAAATGGCTGATTCTATAGATATGGGTAAGGAATTAGCAATGAATCAAATTAAAAATGGCAAGGCCTTAGAATCATTAAAGAATTGTGTTAGGGCTCAGGGTGGAGATACTAAATATATAGATGATCCTTCATTATTTAAGCTAGCAAAGAAGAGGCTAGAGGTTAAAGCTAATAGAAGTGGCTATATAGAGGCAATAGATACTAAGGAATTAGGTATTTTAAGCTCAAAATTAGGAGCAGGAAGAGAAAAAATCACTGATAAAATAAATCATTCTACAGGTATATTATCAAAGGCTAAGGTTGGTGATATGGTAAATGTAGGAGATGTATTAGCTATAGTTTATTCTGATTTTGCTGATACATCTAAAATAATTGAAGAGGTAAAATCTTCATATAAAATAGGCGATAAAAGAAATAGCCTAAGACTAATCTATGATGTGATTAGATAGAAATTCAAATTCCACTTGAATTCTATAACTATTTTATGTATAATTATTTCAGTTGTGTGTGGAATGGAGGTTTCATATATGAAGTTTATAATTGATATATTCGTTGCTATATTTGCAATTTTATTAATAATAGTTGTTATGTTACAAAATTCTAAGGATGACATTAATGATGCATTTAATGGTTCAAAGTCAGAATTATTCAAGGAACAAAAGGTTCGTGGTGTTGAATTATTTATGCAAAGAGCTACAGCAGCTTTAGCAGTAATCTTTGTAGCTTTAGTTATTGTTTCAGTTTTATTACATACAAGCTTTAGATAATGAGATTGCAAAATCTCATTTTTATTTTTTTAGGGGGTGTTTTTTATGGACAATAAAAATTTAATAATTAAGGGTCTTAAGGAAGCACCTATGGATTTAGATTTATTAATGAAATATACAAATCTAAATAGTGAGGAATTATTACCTTTAATTGAAGAATTAATTAATGAAGGAAAAATAAGAAAAACTAAAAAGAATGGCATATATAAGATTAATAAGGGAAGAACTGCGTTTACATTAGATGAAATAAATCCAGATGATGTATTAAAATATATTGCTGAAGGATTTACTGATATTTATTCTTTAATGGCTAAAACAAATCTCACTAGAGCTAAAATGAAAAACATGCTAGGTGATTTAGTGAATGAAGGAAAAATAAGACATATTAAGGAATATTATAGTGATTATTATACAATGCCTAAAGAGGCTAGAATTTCTGTATCTGATAGTGGAAGAATAAAGGCCTTTGTAGAAGGTATGGATAGACCATATAATATTGAAGGTGGTAATAGCGCTGTTTTTGATTCTGATTATGTTACTATATTACCATTAGATAAATATGATAATACGGCAATTATAGATTCTGTAATTGAACGTGGCCATACATTTGTTGTTGGTATATTTAAATCTAAAAAATCT
>JAEEGL016648500.1_pt1 | contig 23702 bp, 15 predicted proteins | sample 9134231 | NCBI WGS metagenome assembly JAEEGL01 (sample SAMN16246548, study PRJNA631951) | gut metagenome | biome: gut microbiome; feature: rumen; material: fiber-attached | host: Bos | place: Iran: Karaj | collected 2018-10 | reverse complement strand
GTTAAAATACAAAGCATCCAGTATGGAGTGGAAGGATATGATATTGAGTATAACCCTAAATTCGTAGCCTTATATAAATTATTGGATAACCTTATACCTACCCCAAAAGGCTAAAAAGAAATGATTGATTCTCTCCAAAAGTAGGATAGTCTATCATTTTTAGGACGCCCTCAATTAGAATAGAGCGCGGTATTGCACCGGGCTCTATTCGTTGTAGCCGTATACATCCGGCGAGATCCATCTTTGGGTTTCGCACTAATGAAGGGTTTGATAGTCCAGAGATGGTTATTGCTTAGCAGGGACCTTGAAACGGGCACGGATACTGGCAATATCGTTTGTCTTCTTCGTTTCAACCTCATCTTGAGATGTGGGGGTTTGGCAACACCCTCCCTTTCACTGAAAAATCAACCTGAAATTTCGGATACCCTTTATTATAGTGAATGGAGGGCGGTGCCGTCCGCCGTGGCTTTCGGGGCCGCCCTCCCGTGAGTTTGTCATTATCCTAAAGCCGCTGTGACGGCCAAAATTGACAAATTGGTAAATCGATAAATAGGTTAAAAAGCGAGGCAGGCACGGACGCGGAGTTGTATCGACTCGCTGTCGTCGCCGAAGATAGCCAGACCGTGGGCGCAGTCGCTTTCTGTGCCAACATAGGCAATCATAGCCACGGCATTTCCTGTAGCCACAGCCTCAGCATCGGCCTTCGTATCATAGATTTTTCCGTCCTTCCCGGCTATCTTGCCAATGCCCCTGATGTGGCATCGGCAAGCGCCTTAGCTGCCGGAGCGGCTACGGCTTGACGGGGCGAACAGAGAACCCGCGGTAACGGTAGTAGTAGTAGTACGCTTCGATTTCTCCGCTATTTAAGCCCAGGCAGTAGGAGCGGTCGGAGTTGTAAGGTGTAGACGACCAAAAGTCACCTTCGTCACCCGCATGGTAAAAACCATCGTTGTAGTCGCCTGCAGCCGCAAAGAACAACGAAATACCATTGACCTTGCTGGTGATGAGCCTACCACCCTTGTTGGTGCCAATATTGGTCCAACCCGTCTTCCATACCGCTTCGGTGTTCGAAGTATTAATGAGAGCATCGAACTGGGCCTTGGTAGGAATACGCCAGGAAGTGTTCACGGAATATGCGACGTCGGCAGATGTGGAAAGAGGATTCTCCGTGCCGGTGTAGTTTGATTCAGAAGCTGAGTAAGGAGTCGTCTTACCATACCTAAAATACTCTCCCGACTCGAGCGGATCGACAATCTTGCTGTTGGTCTTGTCAATGTTACCCGTAGCCCAGAGGGGACCGCCTGCGTAACCCAGGGAAACGAAGTTGCCGTTGTCCGTGAGGCCGGTGAGCTTGGCGGCAAAGCGGGCGGGAACGGTCGCATTCTTGCTCTTGGACTTGGAAGAAATGGCGTATTTCTTCTCCGCATTTTGTTTGACCAGCTGGAAATCAAAATTGTAGGTCCCGGCGGCTTCCAGGATACCCCAGAAGTAAAGGCCGGTTTCTCCGTTCAAAGTCCCTGCAAAAGCCGGAAGAGGAAAACCATTGCTCATATTACCCTGTGTCACAGCTCCGCCGGGAGCAACTCCCCTAAAGGAGAACTGGATGAAATGAGTGGCCGTAAGCACATACTCCTCTCCGGAGCCAAGTGCAGCGTATTCAGTAGTCGGTATGAATATCTGGGAAATGCCGGAAGGGGCTACCAGGTTGATGGTGGCGCTGAGGGTGGTAATGGCACTGGTGGAAGTGACGGTATAATCTACAGACTCGGCTGCCTGGTAATATCCTCGGATATCGCCGAAGGTCCACCGGGCATTTCCGGAATCATATGTAGGGGCGGCGGAGCACACGAAGTCCGGCATATAGATGGCGCTGAGCTTCTCTCCGGAAGCCGTGAGGGTGAGGCCGTCGAAGGCGGTATCTCCGTCCTTGTCCTTATAGGTCCAGGAAGAACCATTATAAGTCATTTTTACATACTGGGTGGTGTTGCCCTCAAAGAAAGCGTAGACCACGTCTCCAGTTTCCCAGGCGGTCTTGACTCCTTTGGTTGCTTCACCGTTTTCTACATTGATGTTGAAAACAATCTTGGACGGATTGATAGCGCTCTCCTTAACGGGAGTTTCTTTGTTACATGCGACGAGTGCAAGAAGGGCACTCATAATAAGCAGTGCTTTTTTCATTGTCGTACCCTCCTTAAAATGACAGTTCATCTCCATATGGATTATTGTATGGTTCCGGACTGGCGCAGATGACGCCTTCCTGCTTTAATTCCACGGCTATAAGCGTGGGGGCATCATAAAGTTCTTTGTTTTCTTTCATGATAAGTATTTGATTTGTATAAAATTAATTCTAGGGTTGGGAGTAAAAATCAGGTAAAAGTTGAGAAAACGATACGAAATAACAATAGGGCGGGGGTAAAAATGGAGGCATTTCTTTGATTTTGTGCGATTTGAAACATGAACCATAAGCGTGAAACAACAAAACAACATACCAAGAATAATTGTAAAACAGAATATAAACTTTTATCGCCATGAAAAAGACACTTCTCATCACTGATAGGAGGGTGGCAATTATTGATATCCAATGCTTTCTTTTTGGCTAAGTGGATTGCTTTTTGTAACTTTGCCTTGTATGGACAGGAAAGTGTCATATATCGTTGCGCTTATCAGCGACTTCGCCGAGCGGTTTGGCCTGACCACACCGCAGGCTTATCGCTATCTTGCACTCTACAAGGGCATCGACTTCCTGGATGAGTTTTACGACGTAGAGCATACCCTTTCCTTTGACGATGTCGTAGAGGACGTGGCGCTTCTGTGCCGCAACAACGGAGGGGCGCTGGCATGATACTCTATCACGGCTCCAATGTGGACATTGAGTCCATCGATCTCAGTCGCTCCAGCGTGGGGAAGGATTTTGGCTGCGGTTTCTATCTGACGGCCAGCAAGGAGCAGGCGGAACGGATGGGCAGGAGAAGGGCCAGGCTGTATGGGGGAGAGATGGTGGTCTCTTCATTCGAGTTTGATGAGAAGGCAGCCCGTGAGGCGGGCATGAACATCAAGGTTTTTGAGTCTTATTCCAAGGAGTGGGCAGATTTCATCCTGGCTAACCGGAAAAACGACTCCCGTACGCAGATTCACGATTTCGATATTGTCCACGGTCCCATCGCTAATGACGATGTGGGATACCAGATTCGTCGGCTGCTGGCCGGGCTTATTACCATCGAGACCTTCTTGAAAGAACTGAAATTCAAGGAGGGCGTCACGTATCAGTATTTCTTTGCGACGGAGCGGTCCGTCCAATTCCTGAAGAAGCTATGAGCAAGGAGCAGTTCATGATTGAGGAACTGGTCAAGGACCTTGTCCTCAAACTGATGGAAGACCGCAAGATTACAATGGCGGAGGCGCTGGGTCTGGTGTACAACTCGGATACCTACGAGAAGATCCTGGACCTGGAAACGGGACTTTTCTCCCAGAGCACCGCATACGTCTATGAAATCCTTGCCCGGGAACTGACCGAGGGAAGGATTACCCCTTAACAATTAGCTAAATAGGCACAGACGCCATCGACATGGAGGCTAACAAGAGATGCAAGTGACCCTTCCCGAAGCCATAGTGTACCTCCTAGCTTCATCCAACCACGGTATGAAGACAGACCAGATCGCGCGTCTGGTTAACGAGAAGGGATTTAAGAGTAACGATCGTATTGATTCAATTCCCAAATAATTCTGAGCCTTTCCCGAAATAGTAGTCGTGTTGACGGAATAATCTAACGTCTCATTCGGTGGACCGTTAGACCAGTTTTGGCGGGGTTTTCATGCCCAACGTCCCACTCATTGGACCATTAGGCCGATTATGCTTGGTGTTTTGCCGCATTGACGAAAAATCGTTATCCTACGCTTTCCATGTGTCAACACGGCACGCATAGAACGCTCAAAGGCCGATTCTCTTGCCACGTTGACAAGGAATCGGCCTTCTGTGCATTCTGCGGGGCAACGCGGCAAAAGCGCGCTGGCAGCCTACTCGCCCACGTGGAAGGCCACGCGTAAGTCTTCAATCTCCTCGTCCGTAATGGGGTTGAGCTTGCCCACGGGGGCGGCCATCACCAGGGAACGGGCGCTGAAATCGGCCACTTCCAGTTTATCGAACGTATTGATGAGCTTGTCACCCGTGACCACGATGGAGTCGTTGGCCAGGAAGGCGCAAGGGAGTTTCTTGAAGCCCTCGGCCATCTCTTCCACATTGAAGTACTGGGTACCGAAAGGATACTGAGGGATATCCTGCAGGAAAATCCAGCTCTCCGGAATGGTACGCACATCAAACTTGACACCCGTGGTGGCATAGCCCATCAGGAAAGGCGTCTGGGTAAGGATGATGCTGTTGATCTTGGGATTGCGGCGGTAAATCTCATAATGCAGGGCCGTGGAGCGGCTGGCGTTCTTGCCGGCCTCCACCATGCCGTTGCGCACCTGGACTATGTCGTTGGGTTCCAGTTCCCAGCGCTGCTTGTCGGAAGGGGTGATGAGGAAATCGTCCCCTCTCCAGCGCACGGATGCCGTTCCGTAGGAGGAACACATCAGGCCCTGGGCGCAGGCGCGGTGAACAATCTCGCAAATCTCCGTACGGATGGCGCGCTCGTCGGAAGGATGCTCCACATTCATGAAATGCTGGAAATTGATATGGACGGCCTTCTCGTGCTTGAGAATCTGCTCCTCGGTCAGATAGACCGGCTTGCCAAGCGTGCGGGCATTGAGGATGGTGCGGGCGCAAAGCTCCAGGGTCTCCAGACGCTGGTAAGCATCGGCAATATCCTCTCCCATGAGCACCACGCCATGGTTTTCCATAATCACGGCCTTGTACTCGGGGTTCTTCTCGAACTCGGCGGCAATCTTCTCTCCCAGCAGTTCGCTGCCCGGCAGGGCATAAGGGGCAAAGCCGATGGGGCCGCACACATACTTGGCCTGCGGGATGATGGTGGTGTCCGGCACCTGGTGCACGATGGAGAAGGTCACCAGTCCCGGAGGATGGGCGTGAATCACGCTGCGCAGATGAGGGCGCTTCTTGTAAAGGGCCTTGTGGAAAGGATATTCCGAAGAGGGCCGATGCGGGCCGACGATGGTTCCATCGGCCTTGACGCACATGATGTCGGCGGGCGTGAGGGAACCCTTGTCGATGCCCGCGGGGGTAATCCACATATCCCCGTTTTCGTCCATGATGGACAGGTTGCCGCCGGAAGTGGTGGTCATCTTCCGGCGATAGATGCGGCCGATGATAAGGGCAATCTGCTCGGCCGGATGCATTAAGCTTGTGTCTATTTTTTTCATAGTTTATCGGAATTCTCCAGTAAATAGTTCTCAGCTTCTACGCTCCAGAGGCCGTTGTGGGCCTTGCAGATGGCGTCCAGCTGGTCGTAGACCGGTTTTCCCACCTTGCCCAGATCGGCAATGGCGGTCAGGGGCATCTCTATATGCGTGTAAATGAGCTTCTTGCCGCCTGGAATCTCGGGAAGGTTCTTGGTGGTTTCAATCACGGCATTGAGACCGCCGATGTGGGTTACCAGGCCGGCGGGGTCCATACCCTTGCCCATATAGTGCAGGGCTTCCTTCATATCGTCGGTATTGCCGCCGGAAGTGCCCACCACGTGGGTGTTGCTGTAATGGACGTTGTAGAAGTTGAACGGAGCCTTGAACGGGGACTTGGAAGGACCGGCGAAGAAATTGAGGCAGCCGTCGAAGGCCAGGATGTCATCGGCCTGCTCCACTACCGGGGCCACCGGGGCGAAGCAGAAGACATCGTCGTAGCCCGTGCCGCCGGAGAAGCCCTTCAGCAGTTCCACGGGGTTCTCCACGCCCGTATTCACATAATGCAGCTCGATGCCGCGGCTCTTGGCAAATTCCACGGTATACAGGCTTGCAGCACGGTCCAGACGCTCCTGGTTGATATCCGTCACCACCAGCAGGCTGGGCTTACGGTCTTCACGGTGCAGCACGTAATTGATGGCTGCGAGGCCCATCGGCCCTACGGAAGCCAGCAGCGCCATTTTGCCGCCGTCCTTGATTTCCATATCGTGGACATACTTGCCGGGCGTGGTGTGATAGCACGCGTGCATGGCGCCCACCACGCAGGAAAGCGGTTCACTCAGCGAAGCCGGATAGAAGCCCTCGCCCTTGAAGGGCAGCAGGCAGCCGTTTTCCATCACCTCCTTGGGAATGACCACATACGTAGCATCGCCACCGATATACTGATAGGAATAACCCGGCGCGCTGTAAATGCCCACGGGACCGCGGGGATCATTCATGGCCGGCTGGATGGAGAACTTGTCGCCCGGCTTGAAGGCCGATGCCCACTTGGCACCCACCTCCACAATCTCACCGGCAAATTCGTGGCCGATAATGACCGGATGCTCCGCCACATCGTTAGGAACACGCTTGTGATCCGTCCCCTGATGCGTGGCCTTGTACGACGACATGCAGATGCTGTCGCTCACCACCTTCGCCAGGATTTCATCCTCCTTAATGGCCGGAAGTTCAAACTCTTCCAACCTCAAATCGTCCTTTCCGTAAAGACGTACTGCTTTGGTTTTCATATTGTTATGCTAACATTACTTGTCCGCCCGTTACCGGGATTGCCTGGCCGGTTTCACCGGTTTGTTCTATGGCGTAGAGGATGGCCTTGGTGACGTCCACGGGGTTGCACCCCTTGCGCATAGGCACCTGGGCCAGGTAGAAGTCCTTCACGTCCTGTACTGTCTTGGCTCCGGGCACCTTGCCGGCGGCCAGGTACTGGACGAAGAGGCCGTTCTCCGGATTGCTCCAGAGCGGACCGTCGTAGAAGTTGCCGGGGCAGATGCTGTTCACCTTCACGCGGAACGGCGCCAGCTCCAGGGCGAAGGACTGCGTGAGGCCGATGCCGCCGAACTTACCTCCGGCATAGGCGAAATTGGCCTTGGAGCCCCGCAGACCGCTCTTGGAGTTCACCTGGACTATATCGGCAAAGTACTCCGGATCCTTCTCCGTCTCTATCTTCATGATGTGGCTGGCCACCTTGGCGCAGAAGAAGTAGGCCTTGTAATTGATATTGGTCACAAACTCGAAATTCTCCGGCGTCATGGCCTCCAGGCCGCCTGCGCGCAGCACGCCGGCGTTGGATACGAAAACATCCAGCGCGCCGAAGGTGCAGATGGTCTGCTTCATCAAGTTGTGGAGGCTGTCCATATCGGCCACATTCGTTTTCACGAAGATGGCCTTGTTGTTCTTGGCTATGGCGTTGAAGGACTCCGCCGTGGCCTGGCCTACGGCCTCGTTGAGATCGGCCACTACGATATTGGCGCCCTGACCCATGAGCTCGCGGGCTATGCCTTCGCCGAAGCCCTGGGCAGCACCCGTTACCACGATGGTCTTTCCTTCCACGCGGCCGTTGGCGGCGGTATTCGCCACCTTGCGGCGGTAGTTCTCCACCTCCCAGGTGTCGATGAAGTTAATCCAGGACGGTTCCATACCGTGGCTTCCGCCGAAACTTCCGGCATAGAACGCCACCTTCATGGCGTCCAGGAACACTTCGGTGATGATACCGGCATTCTTGGCGTTATCGCCCACAGCCACCAGGCCGATGCCCTTGATGAGCAGCACCTTGGGCGTATGACCGCGGCGGGCCACATATTCCTCAATAGCTTCCTCGGCCTCCTGGACGTCGGCATTCAGCACCAGATACTCGCTCTTGCAATAGACTATGATGTCCGGGGTGAAGGGCGTGGTAACAGCGCCGGGTGCCTCCAGGATGCAGTCCACCAGGGCATTCTTGGTTATCTGCAGCGTCTTGAGCCCGCGGCCTCCACGGGAAAGGACCTGGCGGATGGCCGGAATCACTTCCGTAACGCAGTCATCCACTTCGGAAGGGCCTTCAGGCAGCGGTTTCACGCGGGATTCCAGCATGCCCATCAGTTTGCCGTAGATGGCATCAATCTCCTCAGGGGTATCGGCCCCCACGAAGACTCCGTGGTTCTGCAGGAAAATCACCTGCGGCTGCACACCCTTGGCGGCCTTCCAGGCCTGCAGGCGGTCGTACACCTTCTTGAAAAGGGTGTAGCCAGGGTCCGTATATTCGATGTACAGGGCGTCCGGGAACAGTTCATCGCAGATATTGGCAGCGTTCACGGAGCACATGAGGCCGTTCACCAGGGTTGGATGCAGGTGCACAACATAGGCAAAGTCTATGCAGTTGTGCATGCTGGTTTCCACCGAAGGCCGACGGTCCTTGGTGAGGCAGGCATCGGCCAGGTCTTCCTTTACCTGCGCTTCGCGCGTGGCGGGGTCGGCACTGTAGGCCTTCTCCCCCATCGGCGCCAGCTTGCTGCGGTCCAGCACGGCGAAGCCGTTCTCGTCAATGGTGGCCAGAGCATGGCCGCTGGCCTTCACCCACAGGTGTTTATCGTCCTTGTAAGACGTATTTCCGCCTCCCGCTATCACAAAGCGGGAATCGGCCCCGTACTTGCGGGAAAGGGCAACTAGTTGTTCAATTGCATTCATAAAGAGCTATGATTGTCTTCAATTAGAATATCGGTATATTAATTACTAATAATGCATCGGATGATTGCTGACATACCCTCTCCGGATGTTCGAAAAGCGAACCTTTTCTACAAAAAGTAACTTTCACACTATCCGTTATTCCCAGGTCATATAATAGCGACTGATTGTCACGGCTATCTTGATAGTTCAAACAAACAACGAATGGTTTCCCTATCAAAGACAATTGTTTCGCCAAAGATATCGAATACCATATTGCCGTTCCAAAATTATCTCTAAACGATTGACTATCTTCAAAATACATCCTATTATTAGACCATTCATTTAATTCCACATCATCGTCATAAAAAGTAACAAATCTGTTCTTCCATAATCGGTATGTATATCCCCCCTGTAATGGTTCAACGACAATAGCTTTATAAAACCTAGCATACTTTCTCTTATTGCAAAACTCTTCCAGACTCAAAAAGTCAATATTTAGTTCCTTGCAAAGAGACAGAAACTTATTATTACTAAATATCTGACGTTTGAACTCTTTATTTTCCAAGGAGTACAGGAAGTTGCCACGGTTATATGCTTTCACTGTTTCAATCATATTTTAATCTCAGGGCCTTTAGCATCATCATCTGTTAATAAAAATTATCGGGAAATAGTAAGGTCTAAATGAACTAATTAAGCGGGACACCATCATTTCATCTCTCAAATAGATGCATCCTGTTTTTCTACTTTGAAGAACCACACCATTGGGTTCAAAGGCAATACTTACTTCCATATCGTAATTCGAAAGAACTAAAACACTTTCGCATGTAACCAAATCACCTTCGCCGTTACAATCTTCTAAAATTTTTTTAATTCTAGAAATAGTCGTTAAATCATTGGTTATTACACATGATGCTTTTCCAAAAGGAGAATAAGCGCCATGAGAACGATCTGAATAGGCTATTGCTATCACAGCCTTTTCTTTATCTCCGCCCAATGCCAAAGGCACTCGTATCAAAAGAGGTCTATAAAAATAACCAATTAAAAGAAGTGCCAATAACGACACGATAACAATTACTATAATCTTTCTCACTTTCTCTTTGTTCCTTTTATTAGAACAATTGTTCCCCCTTCAGGGCGAACTAAATCAACGTCCGAAACGACCCCGCCTGGGTAAGTCACTCGAACATCCGAGGCTCTAATCTCCCCTCCGATTTTAGGGGCGAGTTGTCTTGCAACACTTCTTTCAAAAGGAAGAAAGCCATTAACTGCTGTTCTGCACCCTCCGACCAAGTTTGCTCTAGAATCATTAGCAAACGCTGAAGCTTGAAATTTTGAAACATTTAGGGTTTCATTTGTCAGCATGTGAAAGAAGCCATGATCAATGAAACCGATATCCAGATCCCCAGGAGTTGCATGTCCAATATAAACAAAATCTGAAATCAAATCGTTTATCCTCGGATCCGATGGGGTTTTATTGTTTACATAATCAACAATCGCATCCGAATCATGAACAACTACAGCGTTAATGCCATATTGTGACGCCTTCTTAAGATACTGATCGTACTCATTATTATTGTAGCCTCCAGAATTGTTGCCAGAATAAATAAACCACGTAACACGTTCACCTTGTCCCTCTTGGTTATACTGTTCCTGCAACAATCTCGCACGGTTTAAACCATTTTCTAAAAAATGCAATCGATTCTTATGATCCCCCGGCTGACCAGATACAACAATCCCTTCCCTTCCATCCACATCCACCAAATTCACCGGATCCCCGCCACAATACACATACGGATTAACCCCGGCATACTTGTGAGCCAGAGGGTCCTGAGTGGTCCAGCGGGCCAGCCAGGGGTCATAGTACCTGGCCCCAAAGTCCAGCAGGCCGATGTCCGTCCCGTCAATCTTCTGCTCCTCCTTCCCGGAGAATCGCCAGTGGTTGTAGGACGTGGAAGTACGTGCAATTCTTTTGCCATAGGGCTGGAAATCGCTCAGCTCTTTCTTTTTAGAATCTATCGTTCCCGTAGTGGAAAGGTCATAGACAGCCCTTACGCTCCCCAGATGGTCCTTCACCTGCCAGTAATCCTTGTATGTGGGCAGACCCGTATTGCTGTAAGTGACCACAACCCGGCCCTCATCGCAGCCGATGCTCTCCAACGTCTCATTCCCGGACGCATCCACCGCGTACAGGAAGTTCCCGCGATACTTATATCCAACGCCATTCCCCGAAAGGGCAGAAAGTTTAGTACCATCCGTAAGATACTCATACTGAGCAACCACCGAACTGCCGGAAAGTACCTTTGCCGGAAGATTCAGGGCATTGTATGCCAATTGGATGCCCTTCCGACTGTCGGTAAGCATGTTGCCGCTGGCGTCGTAGGTGTAGGAATAGGTCTGGCTGTCCACCGCGTCGGAGACAGAGGTCAACCGTCCTCCCGTATAGGTATACGTCAAATCATCCACCAATGCAGATGTTCCATACCGCTTGAGGGCCGTAAGATTTCCGTCCAGGTCATAGGTGATACCCTTCTCCACCTCCGTGGAGACGGCGGTGTTACCGTTGTAATGTTTGGCCGTAGAAATTCTCCAGGCATTGTTGTATGAATAGTCATAGGTCTGTTCGGTCCTTCCTTGCAAGGTGGAGGCAACCTCAGATATCCTACCCGACCAAAGCGCCGTACCGCCGGATTTGACGGGGGCCGCATAGCGAAGGTCCTCCTGCAAAAGCGTGCTTGCCAAATAGGTCCCCTTCGATTGGGTCTCCCATCCGTGGATATCGTAAGCATATTCCTGCTTGAAGGAGCCGGACGACCGTTTGCTCAAATGTCCCAGATCATTGTACGTATAAGAGAAAGACGGAAGGGATGAGCCGTTCACGCTCCGCGCATAAGACTCCACCTGCCCTCTCCTTTTACGGGTATATGTAGAGACCAACACTGTGGAGTCACCTACCGGAGAAATATGAATCTCACGCGTCTTGATGATGTTCCCGAGGAAGTCGTACTTGTTGGAATAACGTGCTTTCCAGCCATCGGAGTCCACTTCCACTGTCTGTATAACCCTTCCGTGCTTGTCATAATAGTATTCCTTCCCACGAGTAAACCCGTCATGGCTGGTCTTGTCCATCTCAAGAACCGGCCGGAGAACCTCGTGCTTCAGGAATCCTTTGATATTTGTCGTCTCCCTGTCGGCAAGGGAGGCTGCCTCATCCGGAACAAACGCATAGTCTGAGCCGAAGTCCGTTCCTGAACTGGTGTAACTGTAATAGAAATAGTCTCTCCGGCCGCCGTATTCCTGCGTACCGTTTTGTTGTTGATAAGTCTCTGACGTTATCCGGTTAAACGTGTCATAATGGAAAACCTTCTCAAAACTGTTGGTCTGCATCTGCGCGGAGCGGACCAGACTGATGCGTCCGCGCGTGTCATATTGGGTGGTAATCCGGCCGCCACCGGGGGCCGATGTACCCACGGGCCTTCCGAAACCGTCACGCCAAATCAGGAAACATCCTCCGGAAGAGAATGTATCTCCGAAGGTAAAGCTGTTCACTTGACCAGCTAGGATTTTTGCAGCAGCATCCGGGGCTATGACGCACACAAGGCTGTCACGCAGGTCGTACACGTAGTACGTGTCGGCGTTTTGACCGCTCGGGCCGGCACTCATCTGGCGGGAACAAATTAACCTCCCGAACGGATCCGTGAACATGCGCGTCTCACGGCCGTCTTCGTCTGTGCCGGTGGTGCAAAGCATGCTTCCTCCCGACAAATAACCACCAATCGTAACGGAAGGATTGGACGAACTATGCGTAAAAGTAAAATTGGGGACAGAGTCGCCCAGTATGGACGCCTTATATGAAATCGTCGTCGGATGCGTACTCCAGGCAGATCCCGCCTTGAAGGTCTGCGTCGGCCTTCCTTCCGGAGAACTCTCATATGTAGTGTTGGTATAACCCCTTGAATCGGAAAAGTTCGACTGGTAATAACTGGCTTGGGAGTTGATAGCGCTTGCATCCATCTGGGGGTTGGAAGACAACTTCACGTAGGGAAGATAACCCACCGCATCCGGACGGCGCATGGAGTCGTATACAATCGGCTGGTGGAGAGTGGTCAGGGAGGAAACAAAATACGACTTTGCCTGTTGCTCCTCATACCCCAGGCCGTTGTAATAAACGGCATCTTCGTAAGAATAGAGCCCATTGTCGGAGGTGAAGACTTCCTGAGCAATGTAGTTGTCTCCACCAAGGCCATAGGTGGAAGACGAACTCACGTCGTTGTTGAAGAAGTAATAATACTTCGATACCAGGTTGCCATCCATATCCTTAATTTGCTGCAATCGGCCCTTCCCGTCGTATACATAACTCTGCAACTGGCCGCCGGGGGAGGTGATGGAAGTAAGTCCGACCAAATCTTTCCAGGTGTAGTCTGTCTTTCCGCCTCCGTTTTCATTTTTCTTTGTTATATGGTTGCCGGTCCAAGTATACGATATATATGCCCCGCCGGGCAACGACACATTCGTAAGCCTGTACAGGTTGTTATAGGTAAACGTCGTCGTCCTGTCGTAAGATGCATCCCCGCAAGATGTAGTAAAAACGGTTCCGGGTGTTGTTGTGGGAGGAGCCTGGATATAATATTCTTTATACGTGGCCGGACGTACATTGCTTCCGGAATACGTATAAGTCTGCTTCGATGCGATTCTTTCCGTCCCTCCGAAAGACCTGGTAACCACCGTCGCAGTCCTGGCAGCAGGAATCTGAGTAGAAGGGGAACTCTCCACAAGGTACTGATGGTAGGTCTTCAGCGTACCGGCGGCGGAGCCACCGGATACCGCCTCACAGGTCACCTGGCCGCGAGAATTATACGTGCACGACTTGGTCACGGTTAGGTCCCCTCCGGTTTCATATGTAATCTCCGTAGATTTCTTCAACAAGGGGCTGCGTGCCGACCAGTGGAAAGTGTCGTAATAGTTGACCTTATTAACGAACATCCCCTGGACTGCCGCGATGTCCTCGATATACGTATTGGTGACTCTCTTCTTAAGACTGTTGCCAGCATCAAAGAGTTCCGTTTCCAGAAGCTGGCCACGCATATTACGCCTGTCATTATTGGCCGGGAAAAGAAGCGTACTGGAGGACAAGGCGGTCATTGAGTCGTGTGGTCCAAAAACACGCTTGTCAATATCTTCCGAATCATACTCCTTGTCATCCTGGTAAGACACCAAGGCCGCCGAAGTAAACGTATTTCTCTGCCATGATCCATCTTCATACTCTTCAATGACAGAACTGTATCCAATGTGTCCGTCACGAGTGGGAAAGCCGCTGGACGAACCTGAATAAATCATAATACAGGCATCTACATCGCATGATTCAACACCTGGCGAGTCAAGAACATATGAAATGTTCACAGAGGAAGCATAACGCGGCATCTGTGAAAGAATGCCGGATGTCGTACCGTTCTTTATCTCCGAATAATGATAGGTCACATGATCCGTCATGGTTCCGTAGCCCGAAGTGCTATGCGTAAACTGCTTCACACGAACCCCGCCTACTTCGTATGGCGTACACTGATCCGCGTCTGCAGTAAAAGTTCTCCGGCGGCTCACCGTATTCCCTTCATACTCAATACTGGTGGTCCCGCCAGTCGGATACGTAACCGTCGTTAGCGCACCGCATTTTGAATACGAAGAATTCGCTTCCTTGTAATTCCCGTTGATCTGGTTATACAAGTCGTTGATAGGAATTCCGTTATTGTCTGTATTGACGATAGACTTGATTGACGAGATGGTCTGTCCATTCCAATACCCCCAATGGTCCGTAGACTTCGTATCAATCTTAGGTAGCGAAAAACCCGTTAGGTTATATGAAAAGTCATAGTCCCCTTCTTTAAGCCCGGTGACTTTCGTCAAAAACATCTTGGGCGTACCTGATGAAGCATAGCTCTGAGTCAGGGAGCAAGTGATAATCTGCTCATTGGAACTATTGCGAACGGCTATGCCGGAAAGGCGCTTACGATAAGTGGCAACGTTCTCAATTCCGGCAGTTATGACATAATTGTTGATATTCGAGAAGTCATAACTCGACGCGCTCTCCTCATCTGAGGTGCGGTTCTCATAAGAAAAGGTGGCAACAGTATTACTATTCACACTGATTGATTCCAACAATGAATAATACCGCCCGCATACCATGGATGCATCTTCCGGTGTAAGACCACCTCCTCCAAAGACAATACCATATGAATAGCTAAAAAACTTCACGGTGCGACATGCTTCCGAGACAGAACGCTGATACTGGCGCTCACTGCTGTAAGTGAATTCCACCTTTAGCGATGATGAGGCAGGAGCCTCAATCTTATAGAGCCTGAATGCAGTCACGTCCGAGGACGGGCTGTAGTCATAGATACCATAGCCCTGGCCAGACATCGGGGATGGATAAGAAGCAGATGACACTCTCATCGCGTGGAATGTCTCCACATTGTTGATGGAACCGCCAAAATAATATTTATACCCATTACCTGTGCGGATGACTATCTGCGCATAATTAGGAGAGCCGCTACCAGGGGTAAATGTAACACTGAACTCTCCGAAAGGAGCATTTGAATTAAACACACGGATGGTCCCGTCCTCTTGCATGACGAAATCCCCCGTATATCCACAAAAACTAAAATGGAAAATATCAGGGGCCGGATCACATTTAACACCAGTGCTGGTAACATATACTGGAGTATCAGACAAAGGATCGTACGAAAGGGCGCGGGCTAATATGGCATCCAATCCATAAGGGCCTACATTAAGAGAATAATTTGCGCTTCGTACGCCCAAATAAGAATAGGTGATTCCCTGCGCTCGCGCCTGCGCCCAACCAAGCGTGGATCCGTTTTGAAAAACCGGTCCCTCGTCTGGAAATCCACGGACCTCGCGAGTGATTACACCTCCGCAATCCAACGTCCATCCATATCCCACCACTCCGGAGTGCTCCGCCGGACGGTACCCGTCAAACTGATAGGCAAGGTTAATCGGAATCGTAAACTCCGGATCTTCATATGTAAAAATGGGCAAAGAATACGACATGGCCCCCGTATACATCGCAGTACTCAACTTCCCGTACTTGCTCACAGCAAACGTCTCGGCCGATGGGGTAATGTTTCCCGAAGGGTCGAACGAGCCCAGGCTCTGGGCGTGGAGTGCATAGAAATACGGATACAGAAACAGAGCAATAAAGAACAGTATTCTCTTCATAGGAGCCATGTAACAATTAATGATTCAATTAAACGCTCATACCGTTTTCATTATCAAATCTTCTCCGGCAGCAATGCTGTCCTTGCCGGCCTGATGGGCGGCTATGGCGCAGGCGCCACGCCAGTTGATGGCTTTGAGTTTTTCGGAAAGCTCCGCAGCATCGCGCGTGTGCAGTTTCACGGGCTCCATGGCCGGGGTGTTGTGCTCCGAGCCGAAGCTCACAATGAAGCCTTCGTCCTCCAGGTAGCCGGCATACTGTTCCAGCACGGCCGTTGTGTTGCGCGTGGTGATGAACTCCACGCTGCGGAAACCGCGCTTTTTGAGCGTATCGGCCGCCTTCATGAGGTCACCCTCGAAGTCCGTGAAGTTGCCTTTGGCATCATCGGCCAGGAAAGGATAGGTAGGAATACCGCCCGCCGCCTCGATGATTTCCTGTACGGTCTTCATGGGCAGGAAGGCCTCCGGGCTCTCCGGCACAAACGCCGGCCCGCCCGCCTTGAGCAGCTTACTGCGCAGCTCGTTCTCCACCTTCGCGGGGTTCTCCTCGTCCGGGCACATGGCCATGCGCAAGGCCTTGGCCAGGTGTCTCTCCCGGATTGACCCCTTGGTCAGGTTCTCCCGGATTTCGTTGAAATCCAGTCGGATACCCTTTCCTTCGGCCTTGAGCCATTCGTTCAGCTTGGCGCACATCATCTCCACCTGGGCATTGCTCTCGGCCCTTACGGCCTCCAGTTGCCGCAGCGGCTCTCCCTTCAGGATTACAGGATACGCCAGACCCTTACCACTTATATAGGTACGGCCCGGATTGTTAGGGTCATTCACCCTCAACCCGGCTGCCTGGTCCTCCGCATTCAGCGAGATGAACTCTATCCCGAACAGCGGATACAGCTTTCTGGCCGCACATCCTTCCTTCCAGGCCCCATACCCGTCCGTGGAGTAGAAATCATTGATTCCCACCACCTTCACGCCTTCCGCCGCCGCATGTTCCAACGCCTCCTCTACCGAAGAGAAAGCACTGAAAGAATACGGAGTATGAATATGAGCATTTACATCAAACATCTCACAACGACTTTTTGATGAAGGGTATAGCTTCCCAAACCCTAACCACCCTCGGTTGATAGAGGGAGGGGCCCGCCGGCTTGCCGGTGGGAAGGAGTCGCGAAGCGACGGTTTGGGAAGCTATACCCCTCATCTTATACACCCTTCTTTGATCTAAGAATCTGCTGTGCGCAGGTCTGGTTGCTTACGGGAACGTAGCCCGGAAGCGGGAACATCTTCTCGTGGATGGCATCCAGGAACCAGCTAGGCTGCGGGAAGAACGCAGCTTCCAGTTCGTGGGACGGGGTTATCCAGTTGCGGGAACCCAGGACCACGGGAGCTGCATCCAGATAGTCGAAGCAGAGGTCCGTGATATTGGCGGCGAGGTCGTTGAGATAGGAGCCGCGGGCGCTTGCGTCACCGGCGATGATGATGCGGCCCGTCTTCTTGACGGACGCCACCACCTTCTCGTAATTGAACGGCACCAGCGTACGGGCGTCGATGACCTCGGCCTCCAGGCCGAACTTCTCCTTGAGCTCATCGGCCGCCTGCAAAGCGCGGTAGAGCGTTGCGCCGATGGTGAGGAACGTGACATCCTTGCCCTCGCGCTTCACGTCCGGCTCTCCCAGCGGAATCTCGTAATAGCCCTCCGGTACGCCACCCTCGTGGAACTCCTCTCCCTTGTCGTATATTCTCTGACTCTCGAAGAAGATCACGGGGTCGGTTCCCTGCAAGGCGCTGTTCATGAGGCCCTTGGCGTCGTACGGCGTCACGGGGAACACCACCTTCAGGCCCGGGATATGGGTGCACAGGGACGTCCAGTCCTGGCTGTGCTGGGCACCGTACTTGGAGCCCACGGACACGCGCACCACCACCGGCATCTTGAGGATGTTGCCGCTCATGGCCTGCCACTTGGGCAGCTGGTTGAAGATTTCGTCGCCGCAGCAGCCCAGGAAGTCGCAGTACATGATTTCCGGAATCACGCGGCCGCCACACATGGCGTATCCGATGGCCGTGCCGATGATAGCGGCTTCGGCGATGGGGCTGTTGAAGAGCCGATGATACGGCAGGGCCTCCGTAAGGCCGCGGTACACGGCGAAGGCGCCACCCCATTCGCGGTTCTCCTCACCGTAGGCCACCAGGGAAGAATCCTTGTAGAAACGGTCCACGATGGCTTCGAAGAGGCCGTCCTTGATGTTGTACATCTTCATCTTGGACACCGCATTGCCATCGGCATCCTTATAGAAGCGGCACTTGCCGGCAATCTGCTTTACGCGGGGATTCTCTTCCAGCGGATGGTTCACCTCGGGCTTGGCGTCTCCCAGGGAGTCCACGCTGCCGTTGGAGAACATCATATCTCCCAGGAGCTCGTTGTCCTTAACCAGGTCCATACGAGGGGAAACCGTCTCGTCGATGGCCAGCTTGTACATCTCGAAGATGACGTCCTTCACATAAGTCTGGATGGCATCCAGATCGGCCTGGGTGGCTACACCGGCTTCGATGAGCTTGCGGCCAAAGGCCAGGATGCAGTCCTCGGCCTGCCAGGCTTCCATCTCCTCCTTGGTACGGTAGCTGGACTGGTCGGACGGGGAATGGCCGCTGTAGCGGTACGTGACCACATCCAGCAGGCACGGGCCTTCCTTCTTCTCCAGCAGGGCCTTCTTGCGGCGGAAGGCGTCGATGACGGCCAGCGGGTTATAGCCGTCTACGCGCTCTGCGTGCCAGGCCTCCGGATTGAAGCCGGCGCCCAGGCGGGCCGGGAAGGTGTAACCCATGGTTTCACCACGGGTCTGACCGCCCATGGCGTACTGGTTGTCCATCACGTTGATGAGCACCGGCAGACCGCCCTTCATGTCTCCCTCCCAGAGGGTCTTGAACTGGTCCATGCTGGCGAAGGTCATGCCTTCCAGCACCGGGCCGCGGGCCATGGCGCCGTCGCCCAGGTTGGCCACCACGATACCCTTCTTGCGGTTCACCTTCTTATAGAGGGCCGCACCCACGGCAATGGCGCCGGAGCCGCCCACGATGGCATTGTTCGGATAAATGCCGAAGGGTGTGAAGAAAGTATGCATGGAGCCGCCCAGGCCCTTGTTGAAGCCCGTGGTGCGGGCAAAAATCTCTGCCATGGCACCGTAGAGCAGGAAGCGGATGCCCAGTTCCTTGGTGCTGCCCTGGAAGCCCTTTCCGGCCACGGCCACCGTAGCGCCGCCCCAGAAATCGTCCATGACCTTCTTGAGCTCGGCCTCGGGCAGAATCTCGATGGAACGCAGGCCCTTGGCCAGAATCTCGCCGTGGGAACGGTGGCTGCCGAAGATGAAGTCGTCGGTGTCCAGGGTATAGGCCATACCCACAGCCGCGGCTTCCTGACCGGCACTCAAGTGCGCCGGACCGGGATTGTTATAGGCAACACCGTTGTAGCCACCCGTGGTCTTGACCAGGTTGAGCATGGTCTCGAATTCACGGATGACAAACATATCACGGTAGATGTGTTTGAGGTCTTCCTTGGTAAAGTTGCCCTCGGCCAGTTCGTCCTTGACGGACTTGGCATATTCCATCACGGGAATCTTGGGGAACTTAATCTCGTGCTCCTTCGGACGAAGCACCTCATTGGGATCGATATATAAAGACTTGGGCATGGCTTAACGAATGGTAAATACGGTTTCTTTCAGGATTTCGGATACGGTGGGGTGCGGGAACACCACTTCCTTGAGCTGTTCCACGGTCATCTCCTGTTCGATGGCCACACAGGCGCTGTGAATCATCTCCGAGCAGGGATTGCCCAGCATGTGAACGCCCAGGACCTCGTGGTACTGTTTGCCCACAATCACCTTGCAGAGGCCCTCGCCGCGCTCATTTTCGGCCACGAAACGGCCGCTGTAAGCCATGGGCAGTTTGAGAACGGTGTAATCCAGGCCCTGCTTGGCGGCTTCGGCCTCGGTGACACCCACGCCGGCCACTTCCGGATTGGTATACACCACGCCCGGAATGGCGTTGTAGCGCATGTGATCGGCCTTTCCCAGAATATTGTTCACGGCCACCTCGCCTTCGCGGGAAGCGGTGTGCGCCAGCATGGAGAAGCCCGTCACGTCACCGGCGGCATACACGCCCGGCACGTTGGTCTGCATCTTTTCGTTTACCTTAATTCCATAAGGACGGCCGGCAGGATTCAGCGCCAGCTCTACGCCAATATTTTCAAGGCCGATGCCGGCGAAATTCGCCCTTCGGCCCACAGAGACCAGGATCTTGTCACCGGTAGCGCGGCAGGTGTTGCCCTGAGGGTCTTCGTACACCACGTCGTTGCCCTCGACGGCCACCACCTTGCAGCTGAGGTGGAATTCCACGCCCTTCTTCTCGTACTGGGCCTGCAGCATGGCGGAAATCTCGTCGTCCAGCGGACCCAGGATCTTGGGCAGCATCTCCACCACCGTCACCTGCGTGCCGATGGAATTGAAGAAGCTGGCGAACTCCATGCCGATGACGCCGCCGCCGATGACCACCAGGCGCTGGGGCTGCTCTTCCAGGGAGAGGATCTCCCGGTTGGTGACCACCACGCCGCCCAGGCCTTCACGGAGACCCGGGATGGGCGGAACGGCCGCCTCGGAACCCGTGCAGATGAGAAGGTTGCGGGCCTGGTACTCCTGCTCCTCGCAGGTGATGGTGATGCCATCGGCCCCGCGGCCCTTGATGACCGCTTCGCCTTTGATCACCTCTACCTTGGCGCCCTTCATCTGCGCCTTGACGCCTCCCACCAGTTTCTTCACCACCTTCTGCTTGCGCTTGAAGATGGCGTCGAAGTCAATGGAGGAGCCCTCCACGTTCACGCCGTACTGGTCGGCGTGCTTGGAATAGTCATACACTTTGGCGCTGTACAGCAGCGTCTTGGTGGGCACACAACCCTCATTGAGGCATACGCCGCCCAGTTCCCTCTTCTCGAAGAGGATAACGGAAAGACCGGCTGCACCGGCGCGTCCGGCAGCCACATAGCCGCCAGGACCACCGCCCAAAATAGCAAGATCGTACATAGTTATGGTTTAAAAGTCAATTTCCAGGTTTTCAATTTCTTCGGCCAGTTTCTTCAGGAAGCGGGTGGCCTCACCGCCGTCGATGGCCCGGTGGTCATAAGTCAGGCTCAGGCCCATATAAGGCATGAACTTGTACACTCCGTCCATCTGCTTGGGCCGGGGCACGATGGTTCCCACTCCCAGGATGGCGCTCTGCGGCACATTGATGATGGGAGTGAACCATTCCACGCCAAAACCGCCCAGGTTGGAGACGGTGAAGGACGCGGCTTCCGGGGAAAGCAGGTCGGGATTGACGCTGCCCTTCTTGCTGTCTTCGGCCACCTTCTTGAGGGCTTTGGACAGGCCGATGATATCGAGCTCGTCGGCATGCGGAACCGCCGGCACCATGAGTCCCCGCTCGGTGTCCACGGCCAGGCCCAGGTTCACGGGCTTGAAGAGGCGCATGGCGTCTCCCAGGCAATGGGAATTGAGGTTGGGGAACTGCTTCAGGGCCTTGATAACGGCGAAGCACACGAAGTCGTTGATGGTGATGTTCACATCCAGCTTGCCCTCTTCCAGGGCCTTCTTGGCCTTCTTGCGCAGGGCCTGCACCTTCGTGGCATCGGCCCCCAGCATGTGGGTGAGCTGGGCGCTGTTCTGCAACGAGTTGTACATGCTCTTGGCAATGAGCTTGCGCATGTTGGACATCTTGACCACCTCGTATTCGGTGCCTTCTCCGGGCAGACCTTCCGTGTGGCTGGGCTTCCAGACCTTGAGGTCCGCACCCTTCACGCTGCCGGCCAGGCCGCTTCCGGCACCGGGCGACACCATGCCGCCTTCGGCCATGCGGGCCTTCGCCAGCCCCGTCAGGTGTCCCTGTGCCAGGGCCGCAGCCTCCACGTCCCGGGCGATGATACGCCCCCCGGGACCGCTCCCCGCCACCTGCGCGGTATTCACTCCTTTCTGCCCGGCCAGCATCCTGGCTCTGGGAGAAACGGGAGCGCCTTCATTCTCGACGGCTTCAAAAGAAGCAGGTGCAGCAGCGGGGGCCGATGCAACCGACGCTGCAGGCTGTGCAGCCGCAGGGGCAGAAGGAGCCGCCTTCGAAACACTGGGTCTAAATTCCTCGAAGGATTCCCCGGGATTGCCGATGACCATCACGTTCTGGAGCACGGGAATTTCGTCCCCATCGGCCCAGAAGATGGCCAGGACGGTTCCTTCCACCTTGGACTCTTCCTCGAAGGTAGCCTTGTCGGTCTCGTAGCCGAAGAGGACATCCCCCACCTTGACGGTATCGCCTACCTTTACCTTGAACTCGGAGATAATACAGCTCTCCACGGACTGGCCCTGTTTGGGCATGATCACAACATTTGCCATCTTATGCCAATAATTGCGGTAAGAATGTACTTACAATCAGGACTACAATACCCGCAACGAGTACGTAAATCGTCTTTTTGGAAACTCCCTTCCATTCCTTGAGGATGATGCCCCACACATTGGAGAACACGACGTTCAGGCTCATGAGGATGCACCAGCTGAAGGTAATGAGCACCGGGTACTCCGTGAGGAAGCCCTTGCCCAGGGACAGGCCGAAGAACTGGCTGTACCACAGCAGGCCGGCGAGGCAGCAGAAAACGATATTGTTGCCCCAGAGGCTCTTCTGGCCGTAGTCTCCCCAAGTCTTGTTCTTGTTATTCTGATAGAGGCAGTAGCAGGCATTGGTGAGGAATCCGCCGAAGGTAACCAGCATGGTAGCCGGCAGTGTCTGGAAAATGGGCTTGGTGCCTTCCACGAAGAGGTTCTGGCCAAAGCTGAGGCCGATGTTGAAGCAGGCGCTCATAAAGCCGGCCAGCACAGCCACAAAGATACCCTTTCCAAAGTTGAAGTCCTTCACGGCCTTCTTCTTCTCTTCCTCCGGCAGCGCGGCGCTCTTCATGGCACCGGCAATGCCGATGATGGCAATACCCACCAGCGTCACGACCACGCCGATGATGACGGCGCTCGTCAGATCGGCGGCATGGCCCGTAAACACGGGACCCAGGATGGCACCCAGTGCCGAGCAAGTACCCAATGCAATGCTCTGACCCAGGGCGACGCCCAGATAACGCATGCTGAGGCCGAAGGTCAAACCGCCCACGCCCCAGAGTACGCCGAAAAGAATGGTAAGCCAAGTAGATTTGGGATCGGCATCCATCAGGGCCATCAAATCCCCGAAACTGCTGCCCGTACCATTCAGCGACAGCAAAGCACCGAAAAACGGAAACAGCAGCCAGGCAAAGATACCCTGGATAAGCCAGTAGCTTTCCCAGCTCCACTTCTTGATCTTATTAATGGGCACGTAACTGCTGCTCTGACAGAACGCCCCAATAGCTATAATCAGTAATCCAAATACTAAATTCATAATATTAAAGATGGAGTAAGATATGGTATCCAAAACCGTAGCCGCCCATGGCTAATGAATGGGAGGGGCCCTTTAGGGAGGGACGAGGAGCGTAGCAACGAAGGGTTTTGGATACCATATCTTACGGCTTTAACGCTTTGATGTTACTTCTTTTTCGTACTGTTCAATGGCGGGGATGAAGGCTTCGCCTACGGGAACGTCGTTCTTGAAGTTGAAGTAATCGAACACGGCGCCGAACGGGAGAGTCTTGGCCTCTTCCAGGAGAGCGAGGCGCTGGAAGCCCTTGCCGGCGTCTTCGTATTCACGAAGCTTGGCCAGGGGTTCGAGCAGAGCGCTCAGGACGCACTTCTGCGTGGCGCGGGTGCCAATTACATAGGCGCCGATGCGGTTGATGGCGGCGTCGAAGTAATCCAGGCCGATGTGGGCGCGGTTCAGGGCGTCGGCACGGACAATCTCCTTGAACAGATCCAGCGTCTGGTCGTTCATGATGGTCACGTGGTCGGAGTCCCAGCGGATCGGGCGGGAGACGTGGAGCAT
>JAEEGL014471862.1_pt1 | contig 23702 bp, 22 predicted proteins | sample 9134231 | NCBI WGS metagenome assembly JAEEGL01 (sample SAMN16246548, study PRJNA631951) | gut metagenome | biome: gut microbiome; feature: rumen; material: fiber-attached | host: Bos | place: Iran: Karaj | collected 2018-10 | reverse complement strand
GGAGAAAATGGAGCTGATATGCTGTTTAATGAGGGGCTGCTCGATTTTTATGTAAATGAGGGAGATTATATCGAATATGCAATTTCTATGGGGGAACCAGTAGTAACAATTTATTTAAAATAGTTTTATGTGAGTAAGGGATTGTTGTCTCTATTTAATCATGGAGGACGCTGTATGGGAAAAAGAAATAGAAATATCATAATAGCAGCGTTGGTAGGAAGTATTGCAGTTCTGACAGTAGTAGCTGCTTATGCTGTTATAAATAACAAGGACACCAAGGAGAAATCGGCACAGGCTGTACAACAGGAGGTATCTGATGAAGCCAACACTATTGCTGGATCACCAAAAGAGATAATATCTGAAGAATTAGTATATGAAGAAGCAGATGGCGAATACTCAGAGCAGCAGATAAGCGTACCTGTCATTCAAGCGTTGGCTGGAAACAGTGATGTTGATTGCAAAGTTCAGACTATAGAGATGAAGCATCAAATGGCTGATTTATGGGAAAAAGTCGAGGTGCAAGTAACTCGGTTTTGCACCTTGATTTGCACCTTTTGATGGATATTTTGCATCAAAATCCATCAGTTTATGCCAATGCTTAAGGTGTGCAAAAAACGTAAAATATAGGGTTTTAGAGCATGATAAGAGTACTGTTTGTCTGCTGGGGCAACATCTGCCGTTCGCCCATGGCAGAATTCATTTTAAAAGATATGGTCACAAAGCGGGGGATCGCGGAGAACTATCATATTGAGTCTGCCGCTACAAGTACGGAGGAGATCGGGAATCATGTGTATCCTCCGGCTGTGGCGGAACTTAAGAGGCACGGGATCGGAGTGCCGGGGAATGAGCTCGGACTGGGTGTTAAGACGGCGCGTCAACTTCGGCGTGACGATTATGAAAAATGGGATTATATTATAGGAATGGAGCAACTCAATATGAGTTATATGCTGCGCATACTCGGCGGGGATCCTGAGGGTAAGGTACATCTGATGATGGACTTTACCGGGAGACAGGAAGATATTGATGACCCCTGGTATACCGGTGATTTCAAAGGGGTATTTGCCCAGATCACGGAAGGGTGTGAAGCATTTCTTGCCGAAACCTGCGATTGAATGAGGGACCGCATGCAAGGCGGTAACGATACGGAAAGGGGAATCTATGAATTTTGACAGGATCACACAGTATCTGGACTCTCTGGTAGCGGGAGGAGTACCGTCGGTTGACTGTATCATCACCGAAAACCATGAGAGACTTTACCGTCATTACGCCGGAACCTCGGATCATGGGAAGAGGGTTCCCATCCGGCCGGATCAAAGGTATCTTATGTTCTCCATGACCAAGGTCATGACCATGACAGCCTTTATGCAGTTGGTAGAGCAGGGAAAGATCTCTTTGGATGATGAGGTCGGAATGTATCTGCCTGCGTATCGGGATCTTAAGGTGGAAATAGCGGAGAATGGCTCGGTTGGGATCAGGGATGCGGAAAAACCCCTTAAGATCCGGTATCTTTTATCCATGCAGTCCGGTCTGGATTATGATCTGAACCGCCCCGGGATCCGGCGTGTGCTGGAGGAAAAGGGCATGAAGGCTACAACCCGGGAACTGGTGGATGCTTTTACGGAATCTCCTTTGAAATTCGAGCCGGGGACGCGGTTTCTATACAGTCTGAGTCACGATGTGGCAGCTGCCATCATCGAGACAGTCTCGGGGGAAACCTTCGGAGGGTATCTGAAGAAACATGTCTGGGATGAACTCGGAATGCAACATACCCATTTTGCAAAACCGATGAATGGGGATCTTACGGTACGGGCCGATGGCAGCGACGAGGAGAACGCTTGGTCCCTGGCGGAGCAGTATATCTATGAAGAACAGACCGGGAAGATCCTTCCAATGGAGCCTTCCTGCAATTATCAGCTCTCGGATGCTTATGAAAGCGGAGGGGCGGGGCTCATCAGCTGTACGGAGGATTACGTGCTTCTGGCGGATGCCTTATCCTGCGGTGGGATCGGTGCAAACGGCAGCAGGATCCTGAAGCCTGAGACGGTGGATCTGATGAAAACGAACCTGTTGGGAGAAGCTTCCCTGCGGGATATCGAAACAACCATGGGCAGGGTTGGGTACGGATACGGGTGCGGAGTACAGGTCCTTATGGATCCTCAAAAGGTAAATTCTCCGGCACCGGCAGGGGTCTTCGGCTGGGACGGAGCGGCGGGAAGCTGCATCATCATGGACAATGTGAATCACAGGTCTCTGGTATATACCATGCATGTACGGGGTTACGGACCGGCTTACGGACAGATCCATCCGAGACTGCGGGATCTGATGTACGAAGATTGACATGTTATTATGCACTCGTGAGGAGGCATATACGCCGAACCGCATGAGGTAAGGCTTGAAACGAAGAATAGAGATTACAAAGGAGAAAAAGAATGAGATTTGAAAAGGAAAACGGGGCGCTGCTTTTTTACCACAACGGCGAAAAGGTCCGGATTGAAGGCTGGGGGAAGGATTCCCTGCGGATCCGCAGTACCATGCAAAATTCCCTTACGGGAAATCTGTGGGCGCTGACTGAGAAAGTCCCCGCAACCGCACCTGTGATCACCGTGGAGGAAGAAGTGATCCCGGAAGGAGACGGGAGCACACGGACCGTAGAAAAAGCCACCATAGAAAACGGACGGATCAAGGCGGTGGTGAATCATGCGGGAGTGCTTTCCTTCTATAGAGATGACAAACTGTTCCTCAGGGAATATTACCGTAATTACGGCGGAACGATCTCGAAGGAAAGCCGTTGCCTTAAAATGACGGGCCGTGAATGGAAGGGCGTGATCGGCGGCTCCGAATATGCTCTTGCCGTTAAATTTGAAGCAAATGAAGGCGAAAAGATCTTTGGGATGGGGCAGTACCAGCAAAGCCGGATGAATCTGAAGGGGTGTTTCCTGGATCTGGAACAGCGGAATTCCCAGATCAGTGTTCCGTTCTATGTATCTTCTCTGGGTTACGGATTCCTGTGGAACAATCCGGCCATCGGACGAGTGGTTTTCGGTGAGAACATTACGGAATGGTCTGCCCGTGCCACCAAAGAGATGGACTACTATCTGACCGTGGGGGATACACCGGCGCAGATCCTTTATAACTACACCGGCGCCACGGGACGTGCGGAGATGTTCCCGGAGGATCTGATGGGACTCTGGCAGTGTAAACTGCGTTACCGTACCCAGGATGAGGTTCTGACCGTTGCAAGACAGTATGAAAAAGAAGGGATCAAGATCGATCAGATCGTCATCGACTTTTTTCACTGGACTCTGCAGGGAGACTGGAAATTCGATAAGACTTACTGGCCTGATCCCAAGGCTATGGTGGAGGAACTCCATGGCATGGGGATCAAGGTGATCGTTTCCGTGTGGCCGTCGGTAGACCGCAAGAGCGAGAATTTCGGCCCCATGATGGAACGGGGGCTTTTGATCCGGACGGAACGCGGTGCGGCACAGACCTACGACTATCAGGGCGACTGCGTGGAGATCGACCCCTTTAATCCCGAGACGAGAAAGTATGTCTGGGAGGTCTGCAAAAAGAATTACTACGATTACGGGATCGATGCTTTCTGGCTGGATAATTCGGAACCGGATTACGGAGTCTATGATTTCGAGAACTACCGGTATGCGGACGGACCGGCTCTTGCCATTTCCAATCTCTATCCCCAGATGTATTCCCGGGTCTTTTATGATGAGATGAGCAAACTGAAGAAAGAACCGGTGGTGAATCTGCTCCGTTGTGCCTGGGCGGGCTCCCAGAAATACGGGAACGTGGTCTGGTCCGGAGATGTACCTTCCACATTTGAAGCATTCTATGACCAGATCCAGTGCGGCCTGAACATGGGACTTGCAGGGATCCCCTGGTGGACCACGGACATCGGCGGGTTTATGACGGATGATGTGAACGATCCGGATTTCAGGGAACTGCTGATCCGCTGGTATCAGTTCGCGGTGTATTCTGCAGTGTTCCGTATGCATGGCGACAGGGGACTTTACAATATCCCGCCTCTTGATAACAGGGACTGGGGCGGCGGTTATCTCCATACCGGTCAGCCCAACGAACTCTGGAGCTACGGAGAAGAGAATTACCGGATCATGAAGAAATATTATGATATCCGGATCGGGATGCATGACTATATCAAAAAACTGTATGAAGAAGCCCATGAGAACGGTTCACCCCTGATCCGGGCCATGTTCTATGAATTCCCGGATGACGAGCGGTGTTGGGAACTTCAGGATCAGTACATGTTCGGTGACAGATATCTTGTGGCTCCCGTGGTGCGTCTCGGTGATGTCACCAGGGAAGTCTATCTGCCTGCCGGAAAGTGGAAACTTACTTCCGACGGAACTGTGTTTGACGGTGAAAAGACAGTGACGGTAGATGCGCCTCTTGATTACATGCCGGTATTCGAGAAAGTTTAACGGATGGCAGCCATGAGCGGAAAAACAACAACAGATCATAGGGCGGTGGGGTATGTGGACGGTTCCTACAATAAGGAAACGGGAGAATATGCCTGCGGAGTGCTCCTGATCCGGGACGGCCTTACGGAGACCTACAGTAAGAGCTTTCACGATCCGGAACTTGCCACCATGCACAATGTGGCCGGCGAGATCGAAGGAGCCCGGCTGCTTATGGAACTCTGTGTACAGAAAGGCATCGGACATGTGGATCTGTACTATGATTATGCCGGGATCGAATGCTGGTGTACCGGTGCCTGGAAGACCAATAAAGAGGGAACCAGGGCTTACAGGGCCTATTACGAATCCCTGAAAGGGATCCTGAATGTCTCCTTCCATAAAGTAACGGGGCATTCCGGAGATAAGTATAACGATATTGCGGATCTGCTGGCCAAACGCCCCCTGGGACTTTTGACGGATAAGGAAGAAGCAAAACTGCAAAGGATCCTGGAAGAATTGGAGGGTGGATCCGGCAAAGAAGAATCTTGCAAAGAAAAGGAACAGGCGGATATCGTGATCGCGGAAGTCCTGCCGGAGGACGCGGAAACGCTGGTGGAGATCTACGCGCCTTACGTGGAAAGGACGGCAGTCTCTTTCGAATATGAGGTTCCCACGGTTCCCGAGTTTCGGGGGAGGATCGAACATACCCTAAAGGCCGGATTCCCGTATTATAAGGCCCTTCTTGGAGACAGGATCGTGGGATATGCCTATGCGGGGCCCTTTCAGGAAAGAGCGGCTTACAGGTACTGCGCCGAACTGACGGTCTATGTGGATGAAGAGTATAAGCGCAGGGGCATCGGCAGCGCCTTGTATGCATCCCTGGAATCTTTCCTTAGGAAAAAAGGATTTACCAATCTGTATGCCCGTGTGGCAATGCCGGAAAAAGAGGATGAATATCTGAACAGGGACAGCCTCCGGTTTCATGAAAGCGAAGGGTTCCGTCTGGTGGGAACTCATCATTTCTGCGGGTGTAAGTTTGACCGGTATTACCATATGGTCTGGATGGAAAAGATCCTCGGTTCATAATTTCATAATAAAGTTTAGAAAATGTTAATAGCACTCACCATTGACGAGTGCTAATACAAGTGGTATAACATAATCAGATCAAGGGAAAACACCTCACAGTGAGGCGGTTTCAGGATATAGAAGGAGGTAATGATCATGTTAGTACCCGGCATTTTCGGAGAAGATTTATTTGACAGCTTTTTTGACGGTTTCGGATATCCTGCGAGAAGAGCTCCGAAAACAAAAGAGGCAAGACAGTTTTTCAATACCAACGCAATGCGGACGGATGTGATGGAGACCGATAAAGGTTTTGAACTGGACATCGATCTGCCCGGATTTAAGAAGGAAGACATCTCCGCGGAACTGAAAGACGGCTATATGACCATCAAGGCCCAGACCTCTGAGGATCACAACCAAGAGGAAGAGGGGAAGAAGTACATCCGCAGAGAGCGTTATTACGGCAGTTGCGAGAGAACCTTCTATGTGGGCGAGGATGTGACACAGGAGGATATCAAAGCGAAATTCGACAACGGTACTCTGAAACTTTTCGTTCCGAAGATCGAACACAAGGAACAGGTTCCGGAAAAGAAGATGATCGCCATCGAAGGATGACGGCAGAAGAAGAACCGGTGCGGATAAAACCGCACCGGCTTTTTATTTCTCCATCAGATAACCTTCCATCAGGATATAGTCGTAACTGCCCTCCGGAGACATTTGAAAAGAGGTATAAGTGATGTAGAGCCTTGTGCTTTCATCAAGATCGATCACGCATTGGTCTCTCATCCTGTCGTCGTATTCCTCATAATCCAGGATGTTCTGTTCCTGTTCCCGATACAGTTTGGCCGCGCTGCTTATATAATCCGAGAAATCCGCGGTCCGGGATGTTCCAGAGGTGTCATCGATCTCATAACTGTGGATATTGGTGTGGATCCGGAGAGCGGAAGGATCCTCTCCGTCCACGGAAACAAAGGTGATCCGGCTGTAGGGAGTCACATTGATGGTCCTATCCGGAGCAAGGTCTGCAAGCTCCGAGGAATAGTAAACGTTAAGCGTGGTTTCTTCCGGTGTGCTTAAGGACCGGTCTTTTTCGGAAAGTCTTTCCGATGCGCCCCTTGCTGCCTCGGCCAGACTGTGTATCCGTTCGTCGGCCGGATCCGGAAAATGCTTTCCGAGCCTTCCTTTTCCGAAGGAGGTATCTTTTAAATACTCGTAGGCGGCGTTGGCCCGCAGATATTCCCGGTCACTGAGGGGCAGGGAAGCTTCACTCTTTTTCAGGTAGGAGGATAACTGTACCCGTGCGGACAGATCGGAAAGAGTCCTGGCGTTGATGCCAGGGAAGAAGATCCCGATAAAAAGGGTGGCCGACAGGAGCAGAAGCAGGGATCTTCCGATAACGGTGCCCTTTTTTTTGCGGCAGATCGTATAGGCGGCAATATAGACGATCTCAAAGAGGATCAGAAGGATGCCTGCATATCGCTTGGGGGTAACCCCGTATTGGGCGATCCTCAGAAAGGCCGTGTAACACTGCAGCAGGATAAAGGGAGCAAAGATAAGGGGGGTGTTATAGGCAAATTTCTGGAGAAATCCGATGTTTTCAAAGGAGGTGCACATATAGGAGATGATCATGGAAATGACAAAGAGTGCCGTCAGGATCCCGAAGACGGAATTGGACGGGAAGGAACGGGTGATCACAAGTTTGCACATATAAATATAGATGATCACGTAGGCCAGCAGTGATATGGTTAACATAACATACCTGACAAGGACCTGCATGAAGAGATTTGCCTTTTCGTTTTTCCGGATCAGGGCACAGATCACGGCAGGTACGTAGAAGATGCCGTTGATGATGATCAGGACGGACCCGAGGTATGCGAAGATGTCTTCAAATAACAGCAGACTAATGATGAGAGACAGGAACAGCACGCCCATCTGGATCACGGAATAGATGATGGAAGAATAGAAGACGGAGGCATGAGCGTTCATCACATGCTCCCGAAAAGGCTGTCCGATCCCGGACCGGCAGGAAAAATATACCGCCAGCAGGAGCAGGATCCCAATGAGACCGATGATATAAAGATAGATCGTGGTATCACCCAGACGATCCTGCAGGGCGTGAAAACCATTTGACAGGAAGCGGGGGCGGAGGTTCAGAGAAGGGTCCGGCAGAAGCAGGCTCAAAAAAACGCTCAGCAGCCCGGAGCCGCAGAATAATGCAATGGTAACGCTTGTTATTGAAAGAACACCCACGCATTTTTTCATGCTTTCCGTGAGGAGGGCAAAGAATGTGAAAAACAGGCAGGCCAGACACAGATGGAGGAAATAGTCCATGAAGCTTTTCATGAGATCCCGGGCGGAGTAATCCGTCAGGGATTCCGCAAGGGAATATGCGGCAAAAAGAAGGGTGGTCACAATGACGGAGACCGCAGTGACGGGACGGATCTTAAACAGTGCAGCGGGATAGGAAAAAATCCCCTTGAGAAAGGTTTTCAGTCGTTCCATGGATCGATACCTCCGGAAGGTAAGTTTCGTGTTCACACTATTTTATGATATTACAATCCCGTGTTCAAGAGGATAAAAAGGGTGTATAATGGGAAAGATGCAGATACCGGAAGGATAAGGGATATTTATGAGATACGGACTGATCCTGGAAGGCGGCGCCATGCGCGGGATGTATTCCGCCGGCGTCCTGGATGTTTTTCTGGAACAGAATATCGGATTTGACGGAATGATCGGAGTATCGGCGGGAGCCTGCTTCGGGTGCAATTTCAAGTCCCGTCAGATCGGACGGGCCATCCGTTACAATAAACGGTTTTGTAACGACCCCCGCTACGGCACCATGAAAAACTATTTAAAAACAGGTGATATTTATGATGCCGACCTGTGCTACAGACAGATCCCGGAGGAACTGGATCCCTTCGATCATGATACTTTCGAAAAGGATCCCACGGAATTTCATGTGGTAGCTACGGATATGGAGACCGGAATGCCGGTCTACCGGAAACTGGATTCCCTCAGGGGAGAAGGAATGGAATGGGTACGTGCTTCGGCCTCCATGCCCATGGTTTCCAATCCCGTGGAGATCGGAGGAAGAAAATATTCCGACGGAGGAACCGCGGATTCCGTCCCCCTTGCCTATTTTCAGAGCATCGGTTATGACAGAAACGTGGTGATCCTGACCCAGTGTGCGGACTATCGCAAGAAAAAGGATATGTCTTCGCTGCTGGTGAAGGCAGGTTTACATAAGTATCCGAATCTGGCACTGGCTCTCATTACGAGGCCGGACCGGTATAATGACAATATCGCCTATGTACGCGAACAGGAACGGAAGGGCAGAGCCTTTGTGATCGCTCCGAAGGAAAAACTGCCGGTGAAGCGGACGGAACACGATCCGGCCCTGCTGGAACAGGTTTACCGGACGGGCAGAGCGGACGCCCTGAGTTCTCTGGATGCGTTACGCGAATATATGAAAGAAGGGACGAAAAATGACTAAGATTGATATTTTTTCCGGGTTTCTCGGCGCCGGCAAGACGACGCTGATCAAAAAGCTGTTAAAGGAGGCTCTGGCCGGACAGCAGGTGGTCCTCATCGAAAATGAATTCGGTGAGATCGGTGTGGATGGCGGCTTCCTGAAGGAAGCGGGCATCGAGATCAAGGAAATGAATTCCGGCTGTATCTGCTGCTCCCTGGTGGGTGATTTCGGCGCTTCCCTCAGGGAGGTACTTACGACCTATCATCCGGACCGGATCCTGATCGAGCCTTCGGGGGTCGGGAAACTGTCTGATGTGATGAAGGCGGTCAAAGGCGCCATCGACGAGCACGATGTTGTGTTGAACAGCGCCGTTGCGGTGGTGGATGCTTCGAAAGCAAAAATGTACAGCAAGAATTTCGGCGAATTCTTCAATAACCAGATCGAGCATGCCGGGACCGTAGTCTTAAGCCGCACCCAGAACCTGAGTAAGGAAAAACTGGATCAGGCCATTGAAATGATCCGTAAATACAATGAGCGGGCTACGATCGTCACAACACCCTGGGATGACCTTGGGGGGAAGACGATCCTTGAGACCATCGAAGGAGCAAAGGATCTGGAGGCGGAACTCATGGCAGAATTAAAGCATGACGAGCATGATGAGCATGAGCATCATCATCACCATGATCACGATCACGAACACGAGCATCACCACGATCATGACCATGAGGAACACCACCATGATCACGACCATGAGGAACACCATCATGATCACGATCATGAGGACCATGAGCACGAGCATCATCACGATCACGACCATGAGCATCACCATCACCACGATCATGACGGTCATCATCATGCGGACGAGATCTTTGACAGCGTCGGCATCGAAACACCGGATTCCTATACGAAGGAAGAGATCGACCATATCCTCGATGAACTGGATCACGAGGGAGAGTACGGGATCATCCTGAGGGCCAAGGGCATGGTTCCCAATACGGAAGGCGGCTGGATCTATTTCGATTATGTGCCGGGAGAAAAGAATGTGCGCGACGGAGAACCGGATGTGACGGGAAAACTCTGTGTGATCGGTTCGGAATTAAAGACGGATAAGCTCAATGCTCTGATCCGCAAATAATCATGTTTGGAAAGAAAATGAAACCTGTATTTGTCATTAACGGCTTTCTGGAAAGCGGAAAGACCGAATTCATTAATTACACACTGGCTCAGCCCTACTTCAGAACAAAAGGCAGAACATTGCTTGTGGTCTGTGAAGAAGGAGAGGTTGAATACGACGAGCAACTCCTGAAATCCACCAACACCGATATGGTGATCGTGGAAGAGCAGGAAGATCTGACTCCGGACAAACTCATGGAGTTTGATAAATTCTATCATCCCGAACGTGTGATCATCGAGTGGAACGGAATGTGGAACTACAAGGAATTCAAACTTCCCTTTCATTTTACCATGGAGCAGCAGATCACCATCATCGACGCAGAGACCTTCGTGAACTATTATACGAATATGCGGTCCCTGCTGGCGGAGATGGTACGGAAGTCGGAGATGATCATTTTCAACCGCTGCGATAACAAGATCGATGAACTGCCGAACTTTAAACGGAATATCAAGGCTGTGAACCCTTCCGCGGATATTATTTTTGAGGGGAGCAAGGGGGAGATCACCACGATCTTTGAAGATGACCTGCCTTTTGACCTGAATGCTCCGGTGATCGAATTAGATAACGAGGGTTATGGAATATGGTATATTGACAGTCTGGACAATCTGGACCGCTATGTGGGGAAGACCATCCGCTTTACCGCCATGGTTGCGATCCCGCCGAATTTCCCCAGGGGTTATTTCGTACCGGGACGGATGGCCATGACCTGTTGTGCGGAAGATATGGCATTTCTGGGATTTGCCTGCGAATATCCGGACACCGGCAGCCTGAAAGAGCGGCAGTGGGTGAAGGTGACCGCCAAGGTCGCAAAGGAATACTTTGAAGACTACGGCAGTGAAGGCCCCGTATTAAAGGCGATCTCCGTGGAAGAGACGACTAAGCCGAAGGAAGAGGTCATCAGTTTTTCATGAAGATATGCAAACTCTGCCTGATCCGGGATATCGATCCGGCGGAATATGAAGCAAAGATCAAACGGCTCCTGGATCTGATGAGTCCATCGGAAAAGGTAACGGATGAAACATACGAAAACAGGCTTGGCATTTGCCAAGCCTGTCATTATCTGAATCAGGGGACCTGTACGGCCTGCGGCTGCTTTGTGGAACTGCGGGCCGCTTCTAAGTCAGGTCACTGTTCTTACCGTAAATGGTGATCACTTTACAGTCACGTTCGTGACGTGGGGCTGAGGCCCTTCATACCAGTACAGGAAACCTTCGATATCAACGGTGTCGCCCACCTTCAGGTTCTTAACAGCGCTGTATACAGGCGTGTCGGGACCCGTTAAGTAAGACTCAACCGTAAAGGTATAGGTCTTGCCGTCCAGGGAAACGTTAAAGTAAAGGTCGTCGCCCTCGGTGCCGGAACCGTCCCAACCGTAAAGATAAGCAGCACCCGAATCATCGGCAGCTTCCACTGTCATTCCCTTGACGGAAACCAGTTCGTTCTGATGATCCTTGAGGCTGTCCGTATTGAATACGGAAGTGATATCCTCGGGCTGAGCCACATAGGAACCGTCTTCGATCTCATAGGTAGCATCGATGATCTCCACTTCGCCGGACCACTCGGACTTGTAGCCGGTCACCTTGATCTTGGTACCGGGAGTCAGCTTGTTGAAATCAGCTTCGGAGATGGGCATGTCATAGATAAAATATCCGCCCTCTTCATCCTGGGTGTAGAAACGTGCCTTGTTATCCCACCAGCTCTGCTTGCCCTGAACATAGGTCTCGATGGTTACCTGAGTGTCCAGATCAGCGGCAATGAATTCCGCATGGGTCATGACGCCTTCACTCTTCTTGGCTTCACCGGTCGCGCCGGATTTGCCGCAGGCGACAAGTGCGATTGCGCTCACTACGGAAAGCGCGATCAAACATAACTTTTTCATCATCATTCCTCCTTGTTGCGGATCCTTCTTTCAGGCGCTCCGCTTTACATATCCTGACCGCATGATCGCGGACTTTCGGACTACTGCTCCATTATATACAAAATAAGAGATAAGTCAATCATCATATCTTTTTCGGGGAATACGTGATAAAATAGGCTCGTATGTTTTGAAGAAAAGGAGTCGTTCATTTGATCACCCAGCAGGTTAATACCATCGATGAATTCCTGAAGTTCGTGGATGTTCTATATGAGAAACATAACCGGAAGCTCTGGTACCGGGGAGAGGAGATCGCGGAACTGTCCCTGATCCCCTCCATCCAGCGCAGCCAAAAACGCCTTGATGTGGAACGGTACATTACCAATGATTTCTATATCCGTGCCAAACAGATCATGAACAATCCTCCGGAGAAGCATAATTACGCCGCCTGGGTTTCCATTATGCAGCATTACGGTCTTCCCACCAGAATGCTGGACTGGAGCAAATCTCCCTTGGTGGCGGCTTTTTTTGCAACGGAGACCTATAAGAAATGCGGTGACCGTGATGCCTGCGTCTGGGTACTGATCCCGGACCGGTTTAACGAGACCATGGGATTCGGCAGATGCGTTTATCCCATTGATGCGGATACCACCCAGGAGATGCTGCTTCCCGCCTTTAAGCATAACCATCATAATCACGAACTGGATGACCGGATCCTGGCCTGCAGTTCCACGGACAACAATCTCCGGATGTATATGCAGCAGTCCAACTTTACGGTTCATAATTCCCTGCGGAGGCTTGAGGATCTCTGCGATGAGGATACCCTTTACAAGATCATCATTCCGGCGGAACGCAAGCATTACTTTATCCATTCTCTCCGGGTATTCGGTATCACGGAGAGTTCCATCTATCCGGATCTGGATCATATTTCCGCGGATTTAAGATACTCTTATGATATATAAGGATTGACAAACATGAAGATCGTACTGAAGAATCTGACAAAGAAATTTCCCAACCGGAACAAAAAGCAGGGCGGCGAAGTGATCGCTGTCAATGATTTTAATTTCGAGATCCCGGACGGGAAACTGGTGGGACTTTTGGGACCCTCCGGCTGCGGGAAATCCACCACATTGAACCTGATCAGCGGTCTGGAAAAGCCCACGGAAGGGCAGATCTTTTTCGGAGAGGATGATGTGACGGCCCTTCCTCCGGAGAACCGGGGTGTGGGCCTTGTCTTTCAAAGTTATGCCCTTTATCCCCACCTTACCGTATTCCGGAATATCCGTTTTCCCCTGGAAAATTTTAAAGGGGATCAGAAGCTCACGAAGGAAGAAATGGAAAAGCGTGTCCATGAAGCGGCTGCCCTGGTGCAGATCGATCATCTCATGGAACGGAAGCCTTCGGAACTTTCCGGCGGACAGCAGCAGAGAGTGGCTATCGCCCGTGCTCTTGTGAAGATGCCCAGGGTACTGCTCCTGGACGAACCGCTTTCCAATCTGGATGCCAGACTGCGTCTTCAGACCCGTGAGGAGATCCGGCGGATCCAGCAGGAAACTAAAATAACGACTGTTTTTGTTACCCACGACCAGGAGGAAGCCATGAGCATCTCCGATCTGATCGTGGTCATGAAGGACGGGGTGATCCATCAGATCGGCAGACCCCAGGAGGTCTACGACGATCCGGTGAACCGGTTCGTGGCCCAGTTCCTGGGTACGCCCCCTATCAATATGTTCCGGGGACGGATCAAAGACGGCTCTCTTTGGATCGGAGAAGATGCTGTCCTTAAAATATCTAATGTTATTAATTCCAAAAGCGAACCGGTACCGGAGGGAACGGAAGTATCCGTCGGCATCCGCCCGGAGGGATTCATCCTGGATTATCAGGGACCTTTTGTCTGCGATCTGTTAAGGCTCGAGGTCATGGGGCGGGATGTGAGCATCGTCTGCACCGATGAAGCAATGGAAGGGGAGACGGTACGTGCCATCATCGATTCCCAGTCTCATGTGGATACCTCGGAAAACAAGGTCAGCTTTTTCCTCAAACCCAACAAGGTATTCCTGTTTGAACCGGAATCCGGCGAGCGCCTGCGCTTTCAGGCGGAAGACTGAGCAGCCATGAAAACCTCATCATACAAAGGACTTCTTTATTTAATACCGGCTTTCCTTTTCCTGGGAGCGTTTATGATCTATCCTCTGGTGGATGTGTTCATCTATTCCTTTGAGGAAGGGTACAATTCGGCTTCCGGCACTTTTTTCGGAGTGGGAGGCTATAACTATGCCTATGTACTGCATGATCCCTATTTCATGCAGGCTTTGAAGAACACCTTTATCCTTGTGATCATCACGGTTCCGGTATCCACGGGGATCTCGCTGCTCATCGCACTGGGATTAAGTTCCGTGGACAGGCTCAAAGAACTGTTTCAGACCGTCTATTTTCTGCCTTATGTGACCAATACCCTGGCGGTAGGGCTTGTCTTTATGATCCTTTTTAAAAAGACACCCTATACCGACGGCATGATCAACCTGCTCCTGCATCTTTTCGGGGCACCTTCCGTGGATTTTATCGACGGTCCCTACTGGGCAAAGATGTTCGTGCTGTGCTTCTATACGGTCTGGGTGGTCATGCCCTTTAAGATCCTGATCCTTACCAGCGCCCTTGCTTCCGTCAATCCGGTGTACTACAGTGCCGCGAAAGTGGACGGGACTTCCAAGACCAGGATCTTTACCAGGATCACGGTACCTCTGATCTCACCCATGATCTTTTATCTCGTGATCACCGGCTTCATCGGAGCCTTCAAAGCATATTCGGATGCCGTGGCCCTCTTCGGCACGGACTTGAATGCGGCGGGAATGAATACCATCGTGGGTTATGTCTATGACATGCTGTACGGAGATTCCGGGGGATTCCCCTCCTATGCCTCCGCAGCCGCGGTGATCCTGTTCCTGATCGTCCTGACCATCACCTGCATTAATCTTCTGGTCAGCAAAAAATACGTACACTATTCATGAACACTATGGACAACGAAACCATCACAGCCATCGGCAAAAAGGCCAACAGAAGAGAGATCATCCGCAAAACGGTCATTTATGTGCTCCTGTCTGTCTGGGGGCTTGTGGTCCTGTTCCCTTTTTACTGGATGGTCCTGAGCTCCGTAAAAAAATTTGCTTCCTATAATTCGGAATATGTACCGAAGTTCTATACCTTAAGTCCCACCCTGGAGAATTACAGGAACGCCTTTACTCAGGTGAACTTAAGCAGATATCTGGTCAATACCCTGTTGTTCACGGTAATAACAACGGCTGTTATGCTATTGGTCATCACCCTTTCGGCCTATGCTTTCGCCCGCCTTACCTTCCGTGGAAGGGATCTGATCTTTACGCTGTTCCTGGCCCTCATGATGATCCCCAACGAGCTGGTGGTGATCACGAATTTCGTGACCATTACGACTCTGGGACTTCGGAATACCTTTACGGGACTGATCCTTCCTTCCGTGACTTCGGTCTTTTATATCTATCTGTTAAAGGAGAATTTTGCCCAGGTACCGGATGACCTGTATTATGCGGCCAAGGTGGACGGAACTTCGGATCTTCGCTATCTGCGGAAAGTACTGATCCCCATCTGCCGCCCCACAATAATAACGATAGTTATCTTAAAGGTGATCGAGTGCTGGAACTCCTATGTATGGCCCAGACTCATCACGGATGATGCCAGATACTTCCTGGTATCCAACGGGATCCAGGAGATCCGGGAGAACGGTTTCGGCCGTGAGAACATTCCTGCCATGATGGCAGCCGTAGTGGTGATCTCCCTTCCGCTCATTATCCTGTTTTTGATCTTCCATAAGAAGATCATGGAAGGGGTTGCCCGGGGAGGGACCAAGGGATGAGATTCGCTCGAGTTATGTCAACTGCAAAATCCGCATTCCTCCGGCTCCTGTGCCTGATCACGGCGGTGTTTTCCGTATTTGCATTGACGGGCTGCCACGGACGGAAGACCGCAAAGGAATTCGAGATCCCGGATGAATTCGATACCTCCCGGCAGTATGAGATCGTTTTCTGGGCCAAGAACGACAACAACAAGACCCAGACGGAGATCTACCGCAAAGCCATCGAAGATTTTGAGGCTTTGTATCCCAATATCCGTGTGAACCTGCGGCTCTATACGGACTATAACAAGATCTACAACGATGTGATCACCAACATCTCCACCGGGACTACCCCCAATGTCTGCATTACCTATCCCGATCACATCGCCACCTATATCTCCGGTGACAATACGGTGATCCCCCTGGATGAGCTGCTGACGGATCCGGAATACGGACTGGGCGGGGAGAAGGTGCTTTTCGATGCCCCCGTAAAAGAGGAGATCGTGCCGGAGTTCCTGGGTGAATGCGAATTCGCGGGGCACACCTACGCCCTTCCTTTTATGCGTTCCACGGAAGCACTTTATGTAAACCGGGATTATGTGGAAGCCCTGGGATATGAACTGCCGGATGTGCTGACCTGGGATTTTATCTGGGAAGTATCGGAAAAGGCTCTGGAAAAGAATCCGGACGGAAGCTATGCCCTGAACGGGCAGATGGTGCTGATCCCCTTTATGTATAAGTCCACCGACAATATGATGATCTCCATGCTCAGGCAGAAGAATGCCGGGTATTCCTCGGAAGAGGGTTCCGTGGAGATCTTTAACGATACCACCGACGATATCCTGAAGACAGTGGCTTCCCATGCCGCAACCGGTGCTTTTTCCACTTTCTCCGTCTCCGGATATCCGGGAAATTTTCTGAATGCCGGACAATGTATCTTTGCCGTGGACTCCACAGCCGGCGCCACCTGGATGGGATCCGATGCACCTCTGATCGATATCCATGAAAGCGCCCTGAAGAAATTTACCACGGAGGTGCGGATGATACCGCAGTTCGATCCCGGACATCCCAGCATGATCTCTCAGGGCCCTTCGGTCTGTGTGTTCAATAAGGAGGATCCCCAGGAAGTGCTGGCCTCCTGGCTTTTTACCCAGTATCTGGTGAGCAATGAGGTGCAGATCGCCTATTCCGAGACGGAAGGATATGTCCCCGTTACAAAAAAAGCCCAGGATTCCGAAGAATACCGGGATTACCTTAACAGGGAAGGGGAGGACAACGATCTGCATTATGAGGTGAAGATTCGTGCTGCCCGGCTCCTGATGGAGCATACCGAAAATACTTTTGTGACGCCTGTTTTTAACGGATCGACCTCCTTAAGGAGCGCCGCCGGTGCAATGATCGAAGAGGTGGTTAAGGCTTCCCGCCGGAAGATCAACGTGGATGAAGCCTTTCTTCATAAGACCTATGAGAATGTGACAAGTCTGTACCGGCTGGGACAGGGGAACGTAACCGGCGCAAAGCAGGAGCTGGGACCGCTTCCTTCCGGGGCAAAGGCACTTATCATAACGCTTGTTATTGCGTGGGCCCTGATCCTGTTCGTCGTGATCAGGAGCAGGCTCAGAGCTCCTGCTGCTTGATGGCGTGTTTCTGTAATTCTTTCGGGGAGATTCCGTATTCTTTTTTAAACGCCCTGTAAAAACTGGAATAATCGTCAAAGCCGAAGGTCTGATAGACCTCGATGATGGGCCGGTTTCCCAGAATGGCTTCGTGACAGAGCTTTAAGCGCTGCTTGCGGATATACTGGTGGATGGAGATCCCGATGTTATCCTTGAAGACATGGGAAATATAGAATTTGCTCAGGTAAAAATGTCCCGCGATATTGTCCAGGGACAGATCCTCGTCGATATGCTGCTCGATATAGGTGCAGATGTTCTGATAAAGGGCATCCTGGGTAACGGGCCGGTCTTCCGTCTGTTCATAGGAGATCCGGTTGATGGTGAGCAAAAGATCGGAAACACTGAGATATAAACGGGTATTCCGCCCGAAACGATCCCCTTTTTCCTCTTCGATGATGTAGAAAAGCCGGGACAGGATGGAGTTGAAGGTGATCCTGTCCGTATGGATGGTATTGCGCTCGTAATTAATGGCGTTCTTTACCACATAGGCATAGTCTTCGGAACGGCCCACAAGTTCCCGGAAGAAGTTGCGGCTGATCCAGAAGTCAAAACGCCGGTAGGGGATATCGAAATCGTTGACCATAATGCCGTGGGGCGTATCAGGAGGAACCACCAGGATATCACCGTAAGAGAGGATGAAGTGGTTCTGACGGATGATGGCTTCCGCATGTCCCTCCAGAAAAAAGTAGAACTCATAGTAGGGATGGGTATGCATCAGCGTGCGGCTGCCCTTTTGGGTGTCGCAGTAATAATACAGCTCAAAGTCTTTGGCCAGCATATACTGGCGGTCATCGTAATGGGTGGACAGATCTTTCTTCATACAACAAATATTACAATATAACAGCAATAATTGCAATATAATAAGGAATCGGAAGAGGAGAGAGATTTCCGGAAGATACAGGAACGCCCCACCGGTTCCGGTGAGGCGCTCCCATACCAAATTTCACGAGGGTTATGAAAGAAAATGTCAGTCGTTGACCTTGATGGTATCGTCTTCTTCTTCGGCTGCGAATTTGCTCTCGTCAAGGTTTCCGGGATCCTGACCGATGTAGGCAAGGATACCGCCGTCAATGTAGACAACCTGTCCGTTGATGAAGTCCGATGCGGGAGATGCCAGGAATACCGCAAGTCCCTGCAGATCCTCTGTCTTGCCCCAGCGCTGTGCGGGAGTCTTGGAACGGATGAACCGGTCGAAGGGATGCATGGAACCGTCGGCTCCCTTTTCCCTTAAGGGTGCGGTCTGAGGTGTGGCGATATAGCCGGGCCCGATGGCGTTACACTGGATATTGTACTGTCCGTATTCGGAGCAGATATTTTTGGTGAGCATCTTTAATCCGCCCTTTGCGGCCGCATAGGCGGAAACCGTCTCACGTCCCAGCTCGCTCATCATGGAGCAGGCGTTGATGATCTTGCCCGATCCCTTTTTGATCATGGCGGGAAGGACTGCCTTGGAGCAGATGAAGGGACCGGTGAGATCCACGCTGATCACCTGGTTCCAGTCCTTCAGGCTCATTTCCGTCATGGGGATCCGCTTGATGATCCCGGCATTGTTTACCAGGATATCGATGGTTCCCACTTTTTCTTCCACGTCTTTGACGAAAGATAACACCTGTTCTTCGTTCGTGACGTCACATACGGCGCCGTATGCGTCGATCCCAAGCTTCTTATATTCATTCATTCCGCGCTGTACCAGTTCTTCGTTAATATCGTTGAAAACGATCTTCGCGCCGGCCTCAGCGTATGCTTCCGCGTAGGCAAGTCCCAGTCCGTAGGAAGCGCCGGTGACCCAGGCCACCTTGCCGTCCAATCTGAATTTGTCGAGAATTCCCGCCATGATGATACCTCCATTCCGTGCATAAAAAATTGTACGAACTATATTCGCATTCTCATCATATAAGGTTCATTCGTCAAAATCAAAGCAATTTGTCATACTGAGCAATTTTTGCAATATACACAACAACTTTATCATTGTTATTTTTATTGCCGTTTCGATATAATCAACCCAAGAAGCGGAGGAAACGGATCCGACCAACCGCTTCGTTCAATGGGAAACTATAATCAAGTATATTAGGAGGACAAAATTACTATGAAAAAGAAAATCCTGGCAATTCTGTTATCCGCATCCATGGTTGTTTCGCTGGCTGCCTGTGGCGGCGCAGCCGACACCTCATCCGCGGATACCGGCGCTTCGACCGACACCGCTGCATCTACGGAAGCGGCTTCCACCGATACGGCCGCAGCGGATACGGCAGCAGAGGCTCCCAGCGAGTACGTTCTTGACAAGATCACCATGGTGGTTGACGGAACCCTGACGGCCAATGCGGAGAGCGGACAGAAGGAATTCAATGAGCAGTGGGATAAGTATGTATCCGAAAAGCTCGGTCACGACATTCATCTTGATATCCAGCAGCAGGATCACTCCGGTTATGTTGATGCGGTAGGACGTATCTTTGCATCCGGTTCCTATCCCGATGTTATGATCATGCCTGCTTCCATGTACGCACAGTACATCAACACCGGCATCCTCTGGGATATGACTTCCGCTTATGACAATGCGGACTTCCAGTCCAGAATGCTTTATCCCGCAGTAAACGATGCTGTTAAGAAGATCGGCGGCGGCAAGCTTTACGGTCTTGCTCCCACTTACGGCAACGGCTGCGTTACCTATGTGAAGAAGGCTTGGCTCGACAATGTGGGTATCGATGCTTCTTCCATCAAGACCTTTGATGATTACTACAACATGCTTCTTGCGTTCCACAACGGCGATCCCGACGGCAACGGCAAGGACGGCGACACCTACGGTGTCATCGCAGCAGGTTACCTCGGATTCGAGGCTCCTTACATCAACTATCTGCCCGAGTTCTGGCAGGATGCATATCCGGCATTCTATCAGAAGGACGGCAAGTGGGTAGACGGTTTCCAGGAAGATGCCACCAAGGAAGGTTTAAAGAGACTTCGTCAGGCTTATGTTGACGGTGCCATCGATCCCGTTTCCTTAACCGCAGGAACCAAGGATGCCCGTGAAAAGTGGTTCTCCAACGATCAGACGGGTTCCGCAGGTGTCTTCACCTACTGGGCAGGTACCTGGTACCAGAACCTTACCGATTCCCTTATCAAGAACGACGTTGATTCCGAGATCGTTGAGATCGAGCCTATCGCTGAAGTAGGTGCCTACATCAACCGTGAAGCTCCCGTTTGGGTCATCATCGATGACGGAGACGGCGACAATGCACGTGAGCAGGCGATCTTCGACGCATTCTTCGAGACCATGCTGGACGGCGGCTTCGGTCAGATGCTCTGGACATACGGTGCGGAGGATGTTCACTGGTCCACCAAGGCTGAATCCTTTACCACCAACCCGGATGATCCCGAGAAGAAGAAGGATTACGAGTATGCCGAAGGTGAGTTCCACTTAAAGCCTTCACCCAACGACCCCAACACCATGTGGAAGAAGAATCATCTGGATCCCGCTCTGACCATCAGCGGCCTTGCAGGAGATTTCGCAGGCTATGTATCCACCTCGGATCTGGCTTCCGAAGGTAACAAGTTCTTTACCTCTCATATGAAGGATGCTCCGTCTTCGCCTTCCAGCGATACCCTGACCGAGTACTCCGGAACCATTGATGATGCAAAGAACGTTGTGATCTCTTCCGTGATCGTTGACGGTACGGATGTGGATGCGGCAATGCAGACCTATGTTGATACGGTCGGTGCTGTTGTGGATCAGGTTCTTACGGAACTGAATTCCGCCGAATAATACACGGTTATCAAACCATAAATGCCCTGCCTTGGGGCTTCCCGAGGCAGGGTTTTCTTTTGAAAAGACTTATATTCTATGTTAGAATTTTTATAAACGCGGGACTCGCGTTGTGCATGGGGGAAGTATTACAGAAGAAAGGAAACAAAGGGTATGGCAAAGCAAAAAGTTTCTGAAAGCGGGATCGTGATCCGCAAAAAGCCATTGGGCTTACGGATCTGGAACTCCAGAGGATATTATCTGATGTTCCTGCCCGTACTTATCTTTGTGATCATCTTTTATTACTGGCCGATGCTGGGCGTGAGATTTGCGTTTTATGATTACAAGCCCGTCGGCGTTCCGAAATTCATCGGATTTGCCAACTTCAAGAAGATGTTTACCGGGATCGGAGCCACCGCATTCTGGACATCCTTTGGCAATACACTGGTACTGAGTATCGTCAAGCTGGTCATTACGACGCTGGCTTCCGTGATCGTATCGGTATTTATTTATGAGATGGGCAATATCATCGTCAAGAAGACCCTTCAGACCGTGATCTACCTGCCCCATTTCATGTCCTGGGCAGTAGTGGCATCCATCTTCAGCCTGCTGCTTTCCCCGTCCTCCACAGGACTTGTGAACAATATGCTCTTCAGTGGGAATACGGATAAATTCATCTACTTCCTTGCTAACAAGACCTGGTGGCGCCCCATCTTTTACCTGATCAATATCTGGAAAGAGACCGGATGGGGGACCATCATCTTTCTTGCAACCTTATCCGGGATCAACCCGGAACTCTATGAAGCGGCGGATATCGACGGCGCGACCCGGATGCAGAAGATCCGGTATGTGACCATTCCCGCCCTGATGAATACGATCATTACGGTGCTGATCCTGAACCTGGCCAAGGTGCTGAATATGTTCGAATCGGTATTCGTTCTTTATAATCCGGCGGTTTATGACAAATCGGATGTCATTTCCACCTATATCTATCGTCAGACCTTTGCAAACGCACTTCCCAATTACGGATATTCCACCGCGGTGGGACTCTTTAAGTCCCTTGTGGGATGCGGCCTGGTGCTGTTCTGCAACTGGCTGAGCAAGAAGACCCGCGGACGCGGGATCATATAAGGAGGTCGGACAATGGCTAAAGATAAAAGTGCGGTTGCCGGTCGCAAAAGAAGATTCGGTGTTTTCGATTTCGTAAACTATCTGGTATTTATCATTGTGGGACTGCTGATCCTGATCCCCATCTGGAAAGTTCTGGTGGATTCCCTGAACAAGGTGGGCGTTTATCAGTTCCGTCTCTGGCCTCATGATTTCACCCTGGACGGATACCGGGTCATTCTTTCCACCAGTGCCCTTTACCGGCCCTTCATCAATTCCGTGGTCACCACCATTGCGGGAACCCTTCTGGGACTGATCCTTTCCACCCTCGGCGGCTATGTGCTTGTCAAGACCGAGGTTCCCGGGAGAGCGGGACTTGCCTACTTCCTGCTTTTCACCATGATCTTTTCCGGCGGCATGATCCCGGAATATCTGGTCATGAAAAAGATCGGTCTGGTGGACAATATGTGGATCCTGGTGTTCAAACACGGTATGAACGTCTATAACCTGGTGCTGATGAAGAATTTCTTTGAGGGGATCCCGGAATCCCTCTATGAAGCGGCGGAGATCGACGGTTGTTCCCCCATGGGCATCTTTTTCAAGATCGTGCTGCCTCTGTCCAAAGCGGCTCTGGCATCCATCGGACTGATGTTCGCCGTTACGATCTGGAACGATTATTCCACGGTCAAGATCTATATCATGGATCCCAACCAGGTAAATTTCCAGTATAAATTAAGAAATATGGTCATGGACGGAGATACGCCGGTCACCCAGTATTCCGTGTCACAGACAACCCTCTTTAACGCGGGGATCATCAGTGCGATCCTGCCCTTCATGCTGCTTTATCCCTTCCTGCAGAAATACTTTGTGCAGGGCGTTAATATCGGAGCGGTAAAGGAATAATGCGGATCATTTTCTGGGCCGGAGATTCGACCAATACCACAAACAAAGCGGATCGTTACCCCCAGACAGGGATCGCTCAGGCATTTGACCGGTACACATCGGAGGATGTGGTGATCTACAACCATTCCATCAACGGACGGAGTACCAAAAGTTTTATCGACGAGGGACGGCTTGCGCGGATCGGGGAAGAGATCTCTTCGGGAGATTTCCTGTTTATCCAGTTCGGACACAATGACGAAAAGGAACAGGATCCCGCAAGATATACCCATCCTTATGGGGATTTCATCGATAATCTTGGCAGATTTGTGGGTATAGCCAGGAAGAAAGGGGCTTATCCCCTCCTGATCACCCCCGTGGAACGAAGGCATTTCCTATCCGACGGGAAAACCCTGGAAAGTCCCTCTCTTCACGAAGACTATGTG
>JAEEGL013854433.1_pt1 | contig 23702 bp, 16 predicted proteins | sample 9134231 | NCBI WGS metagenome assembly JAEEGL01 (sample SAMN16246548, study PRJNA631951) | gut metagenome | biome: gut microbiome; feature: rumen; material: fiber-attached | host: Bos | place: Iran: Karaj | collected 2018-10 | reverse complement strand
TACCTCTAGCGATATGTTCCAGGACTGCACCGCTCTGGTGGGCGGTAAGGGCACGACCTACGATGCCAGCCACACTGATGCCGAATACGCCCACATCGATGGCGGCCCCAGCAACCCGGGCTACTTCACCGCGAAGAATGCTGGCCTGCGTGGTGATGTGGACGATGACGGCTACATCGGCATCGGTGACCTCACCGCCCTTATCGACCTGATACTTGGCGGTAGCGCCGGCGTTGATGCCGACACGCTGCAACGCGCCGACGTTGACGACGACGGTACCGTGAACATCGGCGACATCACCGCCCTCATCGACAATATCCTGCACGGTTATTCGAATTAAATCTCCTGCAAAGCTATGACAAATCCCTCGTGCTCTCCAGAGTATGAGGGATTTCTTGTTGCCGTGTGTTGGAGATCAGGTGTTACAACTTGAGCGAAAAAAGTCGGCATCACAATGGGTTATGGGCGACGATGTGGTGAAATTGAACATGAACATTTGAACATCCTGAACACACGAACAAAACCATAATCCTCAAAAAATGTGCGTTTTTCTCATTCTGCTATAATATATAGACCCCTGATAACCAGTTGAAAATCCGCAAAAAGTGTGCATTTTTCTCATTCTGCTATAATAGTAGTAGTTATCTTCCATAACTACTCATGAGTTGAGATGAAAAAAGAAACCGGACAGGACACCTTTATGAGTGTCCTGCCGGTATATAATAAACAAGAAATCAACTTCTACAGGCTTCTCTCCACTTGGCCTCCATCTCGGCGTATTGTTGGCTGTCGCCCCATACATTCCACCATGCGCCACTAAACGACGGCACATTGAACTTTATGGGCTCGAAGTTGATAGCGGGACCTTCGCTTGCTGACGTCGTAGGTGTTGCTATCATGTTTTCAGTGATATACCCCTTGCTCCAGTTGCGTATGGTGCCCTCTGATAATTCCAGGCCGTTCTGTAGCATGACTGCGCGGTTCTTGGCTGCCGATAGGTCTGGGCGGTAAAGCAACATGAACTCGGCTTTCTTGTCGGCTTTGGCTTGTTTCTTTGCCTGACGTGCTTCTCTATACGTCTGTCCCTTCCCTGGATTAGTGTCGATGTACCTATCACTGCAATATCGATATAGGGTAGCTAGGGATTCACCAAGTGCCGCGGCGTTGTCCTGAACCGACCTCGCCCTGTCATAGCTCCGGTCCAGTTCACTATAATGGACCCGCTTGCTGACATCGTTAATGAAGGCTTGTGACTTGGGTGCTTGGGGTTGCATAATGAACTTCGGCCTATGATCCCGCCAGTATTCGATCTCGTAGCGGCAATAATTACGCAGCTCCTCCTCCGTCATCAGCATCGCCCGCTTTGTCCTTCGTATGAGAGTGTCCAATGTAATGATGTGGTCGCTGTTGTCGATGAACTTGTACAGATCTACGTACATATTGAACAGCAGGGTATCAGCATCGACGTTTGGATTGATCAGTCGTCTCAGGCAGGCACGCTTAAACAGTGTCCTTCGCCTATGGTTGCCGTCGGTGATCGTCTCTCGGTGCCACCATAGCTGAAGGTAACTCTCGTCGGTCAACTGGTAAATCCCATCTGTCCAGTCGGAACGCTCAGTCCTATAAAAGTAACAGTATTTCAGCGAATTATAGTGCATGAACGTCTTATAGTCCATAGTGCCCATATCATGCAGCAGGCGATCATCAAACTCAACGGTCGGCAATGCTGTTTGTCGCGATGGTGGGGACGGTGGTTGAACAGTAACATCCGGCAGGCTATCAGGAAAATCAAGCCGTGAAAAGATGTTGTACGTGACATAATACTCGCCATTACCGCTGACACCATTGAAATACTGGCTTGCCCTGGTACCACATTCATCGGCCATAGGTTCCCCCGTGTCCCTGATGATGCAGTCCGTGATATACCTGTTCACGATGTTCATGTTCATTTTGTTCAATTCACGGTCCAGCACATAAACCAACCTGAACCGGCGAGACGTGACACCATCTTTCTCCAGCTTATCGGAATAGGACATATACACACAGGTAGGTTTGAGCGTGAGGCAATCCAGGTACTCGGGTATTGTCTTGAACCGCGTGTAATCGATATCCACGAACACTGTCTGGCTCCCACGAAAGAACCTGTCACTCTTGAAATTCAGCTTCATACAGCCCTTGTTTTGGCCCTGACGGTAAACTGGATATGACTGATAACGCTTGCCCGCGCTCGTCTCGATCCAATACTTCTGGTTGGGGTCATAGTCGAACAGGTTACAGAAAGCGTGACCGGTGAGGGCTCGCTGTAGGAACTGGTCAACGGTAAGGCTCGTCTCGCTGAACGCCATCTTCACCTTGCCGACGGCCTTAGCCCCGACCAGACTCAAGCAGGCCGAGGCTTCACCTTTGTTAGCATAATTGTCGCGGCTAACATTAACACTAAATATAAAATTCTTATCTGTATACATAATCAAGTCGTTAATGTTATGCTGCCGCGCTCATGGCAAGTTGTTTCTGAAGTTGTTGAGCCTTTTTCTTTCTGTTTCTCCAGGCTCTCTTCGCGCCTATAGAGATATTTTTCCTATGGGCCTCTTTTTTCTTGACACCGCGCAAGGCTTGGGATATCTTCAACCTTGACTCCTCTGTGTGGTGCAGGCCCTTCATGCCCCGGCCGTATGACGTGTTAAACCCATTCTCCACGGCATCGAACTTCTTGATCATCTCAGTCTCCAACTCATCAAGTTTCTTATTCCGAGTGGACTTCTTCATGTATGTCCTGCTCACGAGTACTTCACGCACCCAGTCCTCGGGAGGATATATCTCCCTCGCTCTGTTTATTTTGGGTCCTGCATATCTGGGATCTTGGCTGTCCCAATCGCCTTGACGTTTCTTTGAGTTACCAGTCTGCCCGATATAGCATTTCCCATCATCACCGTTGGCTATTGATTTTTCTGTTGCTTTTAAAGTGTATTTATAAACCTCACCATAGTAAATTCCCTTCTTTTTCATAAGATAGCTTCTGATTTAAGTGGTTAATCGTCAAGTTGCTGTCATTGACGAACAGCAACTCTCCTCTTCTCATCGACGAGTTGTAAGCACCAAGCCCGCCGAGTCTGTTTTTGGCTTCCTTGCGGTTGCCGTAAATGTCTCCTGTAACACGATTCTTGATCATGATAATTTTGTTTTATTTGATGTAATTGTGAGTGTCACGCCCATTGTACGCAATCGACTCACTAGGCCGCGGAACGCATCTACGCGCCTCCTTCGGCGTTCGATGATTTGTAATAGGTCCTGCAACTTGAAATTTATGCAGTCACCTTTCTCTAGAGGATGCCCCAGAGCCGCCTCTAGCCTGTGTATGTCATCAGCGTAAGGGTCTTCAGGTTGCCCATCATCCCTTGCTGACGGCGTGCTGCTGATACTGTTTTTTCCATCTTGAGCCTCGGATATAATGGCACGCACATCCATCGTCGGCCCACGCCATGTATCCGCTATCGACGAAAACATGGCTTGTAAAAGTTGAAACATATTCGATTATTTTCAGTTATATGGCGACCAGGGGAACTGACCGCCATTTTTTCAATTTCATCACGTATAAGCGCGCCAGCCGATGTCAGCGCCATTTTTTCGATTTCAGGCGTGCTGACGACTCTTTTATTAAAAATTATAAAATGTTACCGCTGGTTTTGGAATCCACGTCAATAATCATTATATTTGCGTCCAAAATAAATTTTATTAAGAGTGTATGAATGACATAAACCGAATCAAAGTAGTACTTGCCGAGAAGAAAAAGACCAATAAATGGTTGGCTGAACAACTGGGAATGAACCCATCTACTGTTTCTAAATGGTGCTGTAACCATGCACAGCCCGACTTGTACACACTAACCGAGATTGCCGCCGTGCTTGAAGTGGACCGTCGCGATCTCATCAACAGCAGTCATAACTATGCCGCAAAATACTAACAACTCCCCCTATACCGCATCGTTGACCGGTGCGGGCTTCCTGGTGGACGAGATGACCAGCGTGCTTCCCATGCTGATGTCGCCCGACCAGGACAAACTTTTGCGCAACGAGATCATCAATAATCAATATTTGATGATTAACACCGAGAACACCCGTAAGCGCGCTGTAGCCGAATTTAAGAAACGCTATGCCGCCGTGCCGTTCTCCTATTGGGTGCATCACCTGACACTATCTCATGACGACCAACAGATGTCCATGTTCTACGTGATGCTCAAGACCTACAAGGTTCTGCTTGACTTCCAGTTGAACGTGGTATTACGCCAGTGGAATTCCGTTTCGCAGCAAGTCACTAATAATGACCTGCTCGCTTGCATCAACGAGATTTCTACCAAGGATGATTTCGTAGCTTCATGGTCCGACCAGACCAAGAGCAAGATCGTTAGCAGTTTCATGACGATACTCAAGAAGGTGGGAATGCTGAACGAGCGCACCCTTGACCTGCAACCCATGCAGGCCAGCGACCAAAGTTTTGCGTATTACATCAAGATTGGCGAGCCCTGGTTCCTAGATGCCTGCTTGCTTCAACCGTGGGAAATTGACCGCATTAAACAGTATGCTATATGATGACAGTCGATCAGCTATTTGCTAAGCTTTGCAGCAAGGAGTTCCAGGATGTTCAGAACGGCGACCTGTTCTACAATTTTTTTGTATTCCCTTATCCTGCCAACGAGGAGTATGCGATGAGGGCACAGATTGACGATTTCAAGAAGAAACTCATCCGTCCCACCAACTATGTTGACGTGCTGGTGCTCAACCTTTTCGATGAGTTCTGCACGTTCCTGGACAAACAATCCTTCGGCAAGAAGCATCCGTCATATCTCAACTACTTGCTTGAGAAGGACAAGACCGACACTGCCGCTGCCATGAGGGCCCTTACCCTGAAGGCTAACAGTGAACAGTTTTACCGCTACATACACGAGCGCATTATCACTCATGTCATGATTGACGATGACAAGGTTCGTCCCTATGTGTTCCTGCACGGCATCGGTCTTATGTATCCGCTGCTCAGGACGAGTGTTTTCCTTACTAATTACGAAAAATACAATAAGACGTCCCGCTACAAGGTCATCGTCTTTTATCCTGGCACTGTACAGGGCACCGACTATGAGCTTTTCGGTCTTATCAATGACCATCACACCTACAGGGCCATTGTTCTCAACGACTAATCAACAACACAAACAATATGAAACTCGAAGAATTATATCTTAAAGACATCACCCGCGAGGTGAACCCCGCGGTCAGTGCAGACGATTTCTCGGATTCTACAGTCAAGACCGAGATTGAAGAGTATGTTTTTACCGATGACATCATTAACGCCCTTTATGGCGTGATGTCGGCGATCAAGGACCGCAAGCTTAGCCACGACGGCATCTGGATCAACGGTTATTTTGGCTCTGGTAAATCCCATTTTATCAAGTTTCTGGATTACTGCCTGAGCGGTGATTATCGCGATATGGCGTTGGCTCGTCTCACCGAAGCTGTCATTGAGAGGGATCCCTTGCAAGTGCCCTCAAGTAAAAGCACGGTCATGGTGTCTGACATGAACGACCTGGTGACATGGATCAAGACTGCCACCATAGACACGATTCTGTTTAACATCGGCACGGTCCACAATGCACGTGGCGAGGCCAACCGCGTGTTCCTGGATGTGTTCTGGAATGAGTTCAATGCCTTCCGCGGTTACAATAAGCAGAACCTGGCTCTAGCTCAGTATTTTGAGAAAACGTTGAACAACCGTGGTGTGTTCGACCAGTTCAAGGCTTCCGTCAAGGAAGACGGATTTGACTGGGACACTCAAGCTGTTGAACTCGCGACTACCGAGCTTGACTATATCCTTGAAAAGGGCAAGGAATTGGTTCCGACCATGTCCATCGACATTATTCGCCGGAAGATTGAGCAGGACAGCATCATGCTAAGCGTAGAAACCTTTATGGCCGAACTGAAGGAGTATCTGGCTGACAAGGGTGACAACTACCGCCTTATCTTTATGGCCGATGAGGTGAGTCAGTTCATCGACAAGCGCAAGGGTCTGTTGCTACAGTTGCAGGAGATTGTGACCAACATGCACAATACTACCGAGGACAAGATCTGGTTAGCTTGCACTGCCCAGCAGGATCTGAGCGAAGTGGTACAGAGTTGTGATATCAACGAGGCCAGCGAGGACTATGGCAAGATTATGGGCCGTTTCCAGGTCAAGATATCTCTCAAGGGCACCAACACCGAGTATATCACACAAAAGCGTATTCTCGACAAGAACGGCAGTGGTGAGGTAACGTTGAGCGAACTGTATGACAGCAAAAAGGATGCCCTTAACACCCAATTTAACCTGCCTGCCGGCTATCATAAATTTGAGAATCAACGGCAGTTCATCGACTACTACCCATTCGTTCCCTACCAGTTCACGCTGATGACCAAGGTGTTTGACGCCTTCGTGACCCAGGATTATGTGGATCGTGAAGTATCCGGCAGCGAACGCAGCATCATCAAGGTTACTCATAGCACTGCTAAGGACACCAAGGATCAGGCTGTGGGTGACCTCGTCTCGTTTGACCAATTCTTTAACGGCATGTTCCAGGGCAGTCTCAAGACCAAGGCATTAAAGACCATCGAGGTCGCTACCAAGGTCATTGAGGAATACTCCGGCGACAAAGAATTCGCCATGCGCGTGCTCAACATCCTGTTCATGATCTGTAACATGGCCGAGGAGGACAAGGTTGTGTTCGCTGCTAACGTGGACAATATCTCGTGCCTGCTCATGCGCGACATCGATTCCAACAAACTTGCGCTCAAGAATAAGGTTCAGTTGATTCTGAATTATTTGTGCGATAGCAACATCATCCGCATCGAGACGAGCAAGAACGGTGTGGAATCCTACAATTTCTACAGCGAGGACGAGCGCAAGGTAGCAGACGCCATCAAGGCCGAGATTATTGACCGCGATACCATGGCAACCCAGTTCAAGAGCATCATCGAATCTTATCTGAGCCCAAGTCCCCGCGAGTTTTATGGTACCCGCAATTTCAACGTTGGCGCAACGGTGATGGGCAAAACCTTCCTTCAGGGTAATCCTGATGTCAAGGTTGAGTTTGACTTCGATAGCGAACTTGATGCAAATACCTATGCTTTTAATAATGGCAACACCCGAAGGCTCGTCTTCTTCATGGCCGACTTTTATCGTGATAACACCCAACTCAAGAATGACTTCTATTGGTACTGCCAAGTCCAGAAGTATTTGCAGAAGGGTGCCACCAGCGAGGAACGTCAGAAGACGCATCAGAAATTCCGTCAGGACGCACGCGACAAGTTTGAAGCCAAGATCAAGCCCGCTTTCCAGGATATGCTCGACAACTGCGTCGTGCTAAGCGAGAGTGCTTCCGTGGAAACCCTGGGCAACCTTAAAGGCCCTCAGCGTTACAAGAAAGCCATCGAGGTACATCTGTCCAATATCTATACAGCAGCTAAACTCGTGGAGCACCCCACCTACCCAAAGGACTCCGCCACTTTGCGCGAGAAGATTCTGCGCCCCATCGATGCTAATGAGTATGGCCCGCTGTCACCTCTATCACCCGCTGAGAAAAAGATTGAAGAATATCTGGATCGCCAAGGTATAGCTGTCAACCTGCGTGATATTGTTGTACGCTACAGTGATGCGCCCTACGGCTGGAATGAGGCTTGCACCATCTATGTCGTCAACGAGTTGGTACGCCGTCACAAGAGGGACTACACCTTCAACAACGCGCCCAATGTTGAACGGGACACCGTGGCTAGTAACATCATGAACAATCAGAACAAGTTTATGGTATGCCCTGCTAAGGCTATCTCAGCAGCGTTGATTAATGACTTTGTCACTGCATGGCAGGATATCTTCAACAGCAGGGAGCTGACCGCCTCTCTCGACAGTGCCGAGCTCTTCAAGAGGGCTAAAGACATGCTCGACAAATATATCGAGAACGCTAATAAGGATGAACGGCAAATCAGTCGTTATCCCTTCGCATCGATTCTTGTGGATGTCGTCAACGAGCTCTCACAGTGGAAACTGGAACGTGATCCAGAGAAATTCTTCAACCTGGTAATCTCCAGGCGTGATGCAGGCAAGAGCCTCATGGATAAGCGTAAAGAGATCCGCACCTTTATCGACGACCAACTGACCAAATACAAAACTTATTGGGACTTTGTTGACGCCAACCGAGACAACTGGGAGTTCCTGCCCAACGACCAGGAGGAGGTGAAGAACATGGTGGCCATCCAACAGGATGACTATCCCATCGGCAAGATTCCCACCTACAAGAAACTCTATGACAGCCTGAACAAGAAGCTCAACGCCGTCAAGGAGGAGCTGCGCGGCAAGATTCGTAAGGCCTACGAGGACACGTTCAGCCAGCTTGAACAATTTGCTGCCGAGGAGGGTGTGCCTTATACCCCCAAGAAGGATATTATCGACTCCAAGACCCTATCCAGCAATCTGGCGGTGCTCAAGAACAACATCAACACCGATGACTTCTATACTAGCCAGGCTGCGGTGATTCTTTCTTCTAAGCCTAAGCCCACCCCTAAGCCTGATGACCCGAAGGATCCCGCCAAGCCTGATGATAAAACGCCCAAGGACGTGCGCATCAACACCCGAAGCATCAAGACGCTCAAGTCGGCCGCCGATGTGGACGAGTACCTTGACGGCATTCGCAAGCAACTCATGGACGAAATCGAGAAACACAAAGAAATTATCATTATTTAATCCTTAGCATTCAATCATAGACTATTAATATGGATACCGGTCAACTCAAGAAATTTGCCTGCCAGGCGCGTGTGATGCTTAAGCAGGGCGTGAAAAACCGTTTGGAAGCATTAGGATTTGTCGAGGGAGCCCCCCTTCCCGAGCAGCCCACCCGTGTACAGGGCGCCACGGTCTATCGTGGGAACGTCATCGAGGACGAGGGTTTCTATGACAGATGGATGGCACTGAACGACCGCATCAGGCAGAAGGGCATCCCCGAGGTCTATGAGGAAGCGGCCTATACCTGGTTCAACCGGTTGGTGGCCCTCACCATCTTAACGCGAAATGACTTGTGTGAGCCCGTATTGAACTATGAGGACGACGTGACGCGTGTGCCTAACATTGTGACCGCAGCACGTCGTGGACGCTTCCCGGTGATGACCGAATCCCAGCGCCGTTCACTGATGAGGTTGCTTGACGACGACAGCAAGACGTTTGAGCAGTTTAATGTGCTCATTACAGCCTTCTGTCACAACAACCCCATCATCAGGGCCTGTTTTGGTGGTATCACCGAATATACCGAAATGCTCCTGCCCACCAATATCTTGGCCCAAGGTGGTTTCCTCGACCTGTTGAACCACACGGACTATATCACCGACGATGACTTCAAGTCACCCGAACTTATCGGCTGGCTCTATCAGTTCTACATCAGCGAACGCAAGGACGAGGTCATGGCTAAGTCGGGCACATATTCGCCTGATGAGATACCTGCCGCCACTCAAATTTTCACACCCAACTGGATTGTGAAATACATGGTGCAGAACACAGTAGGGCGCATCTATCTTGACAACAATCCCAGTGATGCTGACGAGTTAAAACCTAGGTGGAAATATCTTGTGGACTGCGAGCAACAAGGCGAGAAACTTGAGGTTAACGACCTTACCGAACTGAAGGTTGCCGATCTCGCGTGCGGTTCTGGACACATTTTGAACGAATGCTTTGACCTGTTACTGGAACTCTATATCAACGAGGGCTACAGTCGTCGTGATGCCATCGAAAAGATTTTTGCCAAGAATTTGCTGGGCATTGACATTGACACCCGTGCAAAGCAACTCGCTACATTCTCGCTGCTGCTGAAGGCCTGTCGGCAAGATCAGGCATTTCTCGACGCACACACACTGCCGCGTGTTTATGACATGCCGCGACCATTCACTGAAGTAATGCGTGAATGGATGCATGGTGAGACCGAAGCAGCAGATGTAAAGCCTCTTATAGGAGCCGCGTTCAATCATTATTTGTCGGGAGCGACGAAAGAGATGAAGCAGGAACTTGCGGATGCTGTCTGGCTGATGAATGATGCTGATACTTTGGGCAGCATCATGAAGTTTAACATCTCTGAAGCCACCCGCAGCGCACTAAGGATACGCACAGCCGAATATGAAGAATTACTCGCCAGCGGGGAAACCATACCCGAGCCATCAAGGCTCGCTATGCGGTACGCATACATCATTCTTGCACTGACAGACAAGTATTCTGCTATCTGCATGAATCCGCCTTATATGGGCAGTGGGCGCTTCGATACGGTGCTTTCTAAGCACGTTAAGGACAATTACGAAGAGGGTAAAGCTGACCTGATGACAGTATTTATGCAGGTGTCAAAAGAACGAGTTTTATCTTGCGGTTATTGGAGCATGATTAATCTTCCTTCTTGGATGTTTCTTAGTTCTTCAGAATTACTTCGAAAATCAATTATTGCGACTCAACAAATTATAGGTTTATTACATAATGGTCGTGGTGTATTTGGTAGTGATTTCGGATCTGTAACATTTGTAATTCAAAACACAAAGCCATACGCATCAGGCCATTATCGAAGATTATTCCAAGAACATGTGCAGGTTAGGAGTATTGAAAAAATACATCAGTTGTTTCTTGACAGATCTTTTGGCTCATATATTGCTGATCAACGTAATTTTGAGTTGATTTCAAGTTGTCCTGTTTGCTATTGGGTTAGTGAAAAGACCTTATCTATTTTTGCAGAAAAGAAGTTAGGTGATATTTGTCCAGTTAAAAAAGGTGCCGACACCTCTAATAATGCTTATTTTCTTAGACTATGGCATGAATTAGAAAGAAACAAACTAGGCATATATATGCCGTCTAGTGAGTCATTCACATGCAATGGTTATAAATGGGCCCCATATAATAAGGGAGGCAAAGGTAGAAGATGGTATGGAAATAATGATGTTTTCGTTCTCTGGGAGAATAATGGTGCCGAATTAGAAAATTCTAATGGAAATCTCAGGAGTAGGCATTTATATTTCAAAAATGCAGTAACATGGAATGCGTTAACTGCTTCTTTTACCACAGCAAGGTATTCTGATTATGGTGCCATCTTTGACAGCGCAGGTTCATCTATGTTTCCTGAGCAAGGCCTTATATTCTATTTATTGGGCTTGATGAATTCAAAAAGTGTAGATGCTATTCTGAAGATTCTAAACCCGACATTGAATTACGGTGCCGGCACTGTTAGTACAATACCGACCATTATTGTTAATCAATCTAGTCTATCTTCTATTGTTAGGCAGAATGTAGATATAAGCCGCGATGATTGGGACGCTCACGAGACATCGTGGGGTTTTCTGAGCAATGAGTTGGTCAGCATGACCGCAGACAAATTTATCGACATCATGCATGATTATGGTGACTGGATTGGAGCAATGGTTGATCTGGTTCCCCCTGAACTGGATCGCTTGGAGTGGCGCGTAGGAGTGTTCAAGATCAGGTGGGAAACCCTGTTCGAGCGGCTACACGCCAATGAGGAGGAACTCAACCGTCAGTTTATCGATATATACGGCCTGCAAGATGAACTAACGCCCGACGTGCCCATGGATGAGGTGACCATCCTCCAGCAAGGCGAGATCTCGATTGTGAACGATGAAATCGTCTGGCACGACGACGTACTGATGAAACAGCTCATCAGTTACGCTGTAGGCTGCATGATGGGACGATACAGCATCGACAAGCCTGGGCTGATCCTCGCGAACCAGGGTGATGGGATGAAGGAGTATGAGGCCTTGGTGCCCGATAGCCGCTTCGAGGTGGATGACGACGGTATCGTGCCGCTGATGCCGCGCGACTGCCCCTTCGCCGACAATGCCGTGAACCGCTTCGCTGAGTTCATTCGCATCCTGATGGGCGAAGCCACGCAGACCGAGAACCTCAGCTATGTTGATCAGTGCTTGGGCAAGCCGCTGGAGAATTATCTGGTGAAGGACTTCTGGAAGGACCACAAGAAGATGTATCAGAAGCGCCCCATCTACTGGCTGTTCTCAAGCAAGAAGGGGGCATTTCAGGTTATCGCCTACATGCACCGCATGACCCCCTACACGGTCGAGCACATCCGCATTAATTACCTGCTGCGGCACATCGACTACCTCAGCACCGAGATAGAAGCCATGCAGTCGCGCAGCGCTACCCTCAACACCGCCGAGCGCCGCCGCCTCGACAAACTCATCAAGGACCACCAGGAATGCCTGGAATATGAGGAACGCCTGCATGCCGTAGCCGACCAGCAGATCCCCATGGACCTCGACGACGGCGTGGTAGTCAACTACGCCAAGTTCGGTGACGTCCTCGCAAAACTGAATTAACTATGCCAGAAGAACGTAATCATACAGCCTTGGTGCGATGGATCTTGAAGATATTTTTCAAGATAGACCTTGACGCATTGACGAGCGAGCAGCGCGCCTCTCTTACTCAGCTTCACGATGCCCGTGTGGAGAGACAACAGCTCCATGATGTCGTAGAAGCAAAAGAAACTGAGATTGGTAGCCTGAAGCGTCAACTCGATAATGCTGAAAAAGCAGCAGATGCCTACAAGTATCAACTGGAGTCCAGCGAAACCAATCTGTCATCGGTTAAAAAGCAGAGGGACCAATTAGATGAACGCCATAAGAAGCTCCAGAACGACCTTGATGCCTTCAAGCAGGAACGACTCGCTCTGCAATCCCAAGCGAGCGATTATGAACGGCAAATTAAGGAGCTAAAGACAGCCATTAAGCAAAAAGAAAAAGAATTGGCCGATGCACGCACGGACTCGGACGAGATAGATCAACTCAAGCAACAGTTGAGCGCTGCTACGTCAGCCAAAACCGAACTAGAAAACAAGGTGGCTGAACTTGATGCCGACATCAAGGCACTCAATCAGGATGTGGCATCAAGAGACCGCAAAATCGAAGGTCTTGAAGCCGCAGATAAAACTAATAAAAAACATCTGGATGAGGCCGTCGATCAGAATGATCAATTACAACAACAATTAACAGCGGCTAATGAAGAAAAGAAACAGCTATATGACCGCTTGGCTCAACTGGAGGAAGCCCAGCACGATGACCCTCATGACGATGGCGAGGACGAAAACCAAGCTATTGAAGACGAAGTACTCGATAGCAAAACCATCAATAATCTTGTTGACCAATTATCAGCTAAAGGACTTGAGATACAGAGGCTTAATGAGACCATAGATACATTAAATGACGAAAAACAAGCTCTTCAGGCCAAAATTGACTCATTAGAAAAGAAATATAACACAGACATCGCGACGTTAACGGCACAGCTGATAGAAAAAGAAAAAACAATCTATCAGCAGGCAGAGACTATTCGTCAAATTCAATCCCGTCTCGCGCTACTAGAGCGAAGCGAAGAGCTATTACACGTTGACGCTAAAGAAACCGACGAGGATGAAGATGATTGGGATACAGGTGATGACTTTGGTAGCAGCGATAGTGATGCAACTCATGGAAATGATGAAGCCGCTACCGGTAAGCAGCCAAAAGTAAAAAACAAGGTCAACGATGTCACGTCCACGTCATCAAGCGAGGACGATAATATTGCCGTCGATTTACCCAGTATTGAAGCCGATGGATCAATAGTTACTAAAAGGACGATAGAAGTCGTCCGTAATATGCAGACTGGCGAATTCATCAAAGCTGACCAGTTCTTCCAATTACCCAAATCTGAAATATCCAGTATGAGTCGGAAACTGGAAATCATTTCAAGATGTGGAGGACAACCACTATTGGTCTGCGCTAAATGCCACCAACCTGTAAAAATCTCTAAGATCACTACATTGCATGGTGAAACGCAGTTCTTTACCCATTGCAATCGTGACGTGGAGTGTGAATGGAAAACTACAAGCCAATCTAATGAGGTGCCTGAACCCGATATAATCTTGGATGAAAGCACCATTGAAGAGAACACTGTTAGTAATGGGCGTTACGACAAACTTAAAGCGCTGATACATGACACGTTAATGCGTCAGAAAGAGAGTGGTGATGATATAGAAGATGTTAAGGTTGATTATAAGCTGCGTTCAACCAACGGCAGAAGACGATGGCGATTATATGATGTTTATGTGCGGTGGCATGGAATAGACATCGTGTTTAAGCTCCAGCGTTGCTCTGATTACCTGCAAGATCTTGTCAGCCATGATGAGTTCTGTAAAGCAAGAAAATGCTATATCATCTGGGTATTTGGTAGTGATTCTGCATCTGACTACAATTATCTGTTGGAACATAATTACCAGAACACGTTGTTTGACAACCATTCCTGCGTATTCATCCTTGACCACGATGCGGAAAAAGCATGTAAAGAATCCGATGAATTAAAGTTGAAATGCAATTGGCTTGAGGATGGCGAGAATTGGCACTACACGCTCAAGAAAACGAATTCGAACGGTATTCTTGTATCGTTAATGGATTTAGCATTTGACGATGAGGACACTTATAAACCCTATTACCTTGGAGGTGTAACTAAATCGACGTTTGTATATGATGAAATAGCACCACTCAAGCCCGGTGTCTTCAAGTATCGTATTGGCTTAAAGTGGGGTATTTATAACAGCAACTTGGGCATCACGAGCGAATGTAAGTATTCAGACATTAGTTTTGTGGGCAAGAAAGGTATAAAGGCACAAATCAATGATTTTATAAAACTACGATCAGGTTTTTTGTCAGATTCTGGTGAAGAAATCCCATCCTGCAAGAATGAAATAGCTCCTGGCCGTTATATTGTTAGTATATTCCAAAACTGGTGCATTATTAATGAGCAGAACGAACCGATAACGCCATTCTATGATCATATCCATCGTTGGTGTGATAATAGGCTTATAGTCGAAAAGGATGACCTCTACGGCATCATTGATTATCAAGGCAATGACATCGCTGGATTTAAGTTTAACAGTGTTAGAATCGTATCTGATGACAAACTTGAAGTCACTGACCACATAGGCAGTTATTGTATCGATACCGATGCCAATATCATCTATATGGAAATCATGTCTTTGCAAGATGGTATTAGCAAGGTCAGAGGTGTTAAGAAATGGGGTATGATGAATGTCGAGGGCAAGTTAATCGTTGATGGAAAATATGATGAGATTGCAACCTTTAGGAAACGTATATATGGCTTTATCAACAAGAGTCTTATTAAACTGGAAACAGCTCCCAGATATAACTATCGAATTAAGTTTATGGCAGAGTATGTTGGTAAGGTGCCCGGTAATTATGTATTCACCTGCAACGGCGTAAAGATGCTGATGCGTGATGATAAACAAAATCACGCCGATAGGGAGAAAGGCAAGAAATATGAGGTATTCCTATTGAATATTGAGCGAAAAGACGGGGTGCATGAGACTTATACAATTGCTGCGGCTAATGATGCCACCAATAGCATGCCATTCGATCACATTGATTCAGATTCTGATTTCAAAGTTGGGGAGCAGTTGAAGGGAAAGGTCTATAAAATCAAAAAATTGAAAAACGGGAGCAGTCGCTTATATGTGAGATTTTCTGATGGACGACAAACATATGTTTCATCGAGAAGGATTGCTCGTGCTGGCATCGACCCTAATAAGCTAAAAAAGGGATCAACAATCAATCTGGAAAAAGTTGATTTCGATAAATACTACGAAGTCACTAAATGGAATGTCATTAAATAATTGAATTATGATTCAAGACAAGATATATCAATATTTCGAGCGCAACGAGAGGTTGCACGTGCTGTTTGTATTCGACAGCAGCGTCAGCAAGCAACTGATCGATGAGCTGGCTGCGTGCGACTGGCCCACGGGGTATCGGTTCATGGAATTTGACGGTCACTGGTTCTCGACCAAGTATGCCATCGAGAATGAGTGGAAGGACGACAAGGTGATACTCGCGTTTCACCAACTGAGCCCAAGCACACGTGACGATATGGAGAAATTCCCATTGCTGGACCTGCTCGCGGCCAATATGGAGTACAAGAGCGAGACCAGCGAGGCCTTCCTTCAACAGCACCGCCTGCCGATGGAATTTGCACCCTACATTAAGCGGCACATCACTGAGTTGTCCCTGGAGAAGTATAAACGGATTCTGGGCGACTATCTCACGCCGGAACTATTCACTATTGATCTCGCTAACCGCGGCCTTATATCGGGCTATATGGGCGATAGCAAACTGCTGGACTGGAACGACATCATGATCAAGATGATTTCCATAGCCGTGGACGATAAGAAGTGGACGACGCTGACCAATGCCCTCAAGCGAGATACCGACGCGAGGAATGCCGTGCAATCTCAACTGACGAGGATATTCGGATGTGGATATGACGAGATGCAGGGCACCGCAATGAAACAGGTGGCCGAGGTGCTGAGGTACAATGCTATCACCCAACTGTTGCCCCTGGCGCCTACCGACAACTATCAGCACTTTAAAGTGACTAATTCGGTTGCGCTAGAGCAGATGAACAAGTTGCTGGAGACGGCGTTACATCAACCCAAACAAAAAGCGCTACAGTTCATGGTTGCCCTGAACACGCTTAGCCAACAGATCAAGGCCGAGGAAATACTCAAGGTCTATGGCTATGATGCACAATATTTCTACATTCCCACTGATATGGCGTGGGACATTGTGGGCTACATCCTGGCTAACAAACTCACCGATGACCCAACCACGGCAGTAGAACAGTTCAGGACGTTACTGGTCAAGAAGGATGGTGACGAAGGTATTGAAAAGAGTGTTTCGTTTGCCTTGTCGCTGGCGAACTATTATAGTGTGCGTAAATCATTGGGGTCATTCACACTGAACTCTGTTGATGACTATGTGGAATACTATTCAACAGTATTCTGGAAGCTCGACTACCATTATCGTAAGACAATGGAAGCGCTTCATACCCTGGATGACAGCAACACCCCCATCATGAGTGCCATTAATGCTGCCAAGAAAACGATGGACACTGATTATGCAGATACGGTGAACTTCATGAATGTCGAGTGGATCAAGTGCTTATCAGAGAGCGTTTCCACCCTTAAAGACACCAAGTTCCTGAAACAGCAGGACTTTTTTGCCGCTGAACGTAAGCCCGGAGTTAAGCTCGTGGTTATCGTGTGTGACGCCATGCGCTATGAACTTGGTAAAGAACTGGCTGAGGAACTGGTGAAGGATAGGCGTATCACTGCTGAAGTCGTTCCAGGCTTGGCGATGCTACCCACCGAGACCAAATACTGCAAACCGGCGCTGTTCCCGCACGACAGACTGGATATCTATGATGACGGGGCTGGCGGCCTCCAAATGGGTGTTGACGGCAAAATACTGAACACCATACAGGCCAGGGACGAGTATCTGGGTGCCCGCATCGAGGGGGCAACCTGTGTGGACTATGCCAAGGTGGCCAACGGTACTCCGGAGTATAAACGTGACAACCTGTTTAAGCGCCCGCTAGTCTATGTGATGCACAATGCATTGGATAATGAAGCCCATTCCAATGATCCGTTCATCGTTATCCGAACCTGTCGCGACACAGTCACGGACATCGCGAAAATGGTGAAGAGCATACACGCATCCTATAACGTGTACAATGTCATCATCACCGCCGACCACGGCTTCCTATACAACGACATGACCTTTGAGGACAAGGACAAGCAACAGATTACTGAAGACTACGTTGAGCGCACTACACGTTATTACCTGACAAAATCCAGAGATAACGTGCTCAATGTGGTGAAATTCCCATGGGACCAGGTTTCTGACATGGGTAGCGATCTTCAAGTGGCCGTGCCGGTCGGGGCGAACCGTTTTGCTGTCCAGGGTGGCGGTTACAACTTCTCGCATGGCGGCGCATCGCTCCAGGAGATGGTCATTCCCGTCGTCAGGAGCAATTACAGGCACGATGACACTAAAGCCAAGGTAGGTATTACCTTGCTCACGAAATCGCCTGTAATCGTCTCTAGCAGGGCAAAAATACAAATTCTACAGAACGAGGCGGTGTCGGCCAATGTGCAGAAGCGAAACATCAAGGTGGGCATTTACTATAATGGTGAGCCCGTAACCGAGATTAAGGAATTCGTACTGGATAGTCCAGTCGCCGATTCGGCTATGGAACGTATCGTCGACGTGGAATTGATATTAAGCAAGAGCGCGCCTAGCAACATCATGCAGCTGAACATCTATGACGCTGATGATATGCTGAATCCTCTTGAGAGTGTAAAAATAACGAACAAAACATTAATTGAGCAAGACTTCTAGAGATATGGAATTACAGGAAAAGATATTGAATGCCTTCATGGGCAAGGTTGTGCGTAAGGATCTGGCATTTAGAGTAAAAGGAAACCTGCCGGTGCCGACCTACGTGTTGGAGTACCTGCTGGGCCAGTACTGTGCGTGTGACGATGAAGATATTATTGAGGAGGGTCTTGAGAAAGTAAAGAGCGTCATCCAGAACAATTATGTCCACCGAGCCGATGCCGAAGAGGTCAAGGGCAAGATCCGCGAGGCTGGCCATTACAGGATCATTGATAAAATCTCATGCCAGCTCAACGATAGGGCCGATCAGTATGAGGCCGAGTTCGCTAATCTGGGATTGACCAAGATTCCTATCGCTTCTCAATATGTCACCAGCAACCCCAAGTTGTTATCTGGCAATGGCGTATGGTGCATCGTAACGCTCAATTACCTCTCGGGCGATGACATCAGAGTCCGTTGGGAAATACAAGGCCTGAAGCCCATCCAAATCTCAAATATCGACATAAACAGCTATATTGCACAGCGCGAGAATTTCACTACCGATGAATGGATAGACATGCTCATCCACACGGTCGGCTTGAATCCTGAGTTACTCAACAGGCGTGAGAAATTCATTGTGCTGGCGCGCCTGCTGCCTCACGTCGAGAACAACTTCAATTTCATGGAGCTTGGCCCTAAGGGCACGGGTAAGTCACATGTGTTCCAGGAACTGTCCCCCTATGGTGTGTTGGTATCTGGCGGTGACGTGACATCTGCACGCCTTTTTTCTAAAATTTCAGGCAACAAAGAGATTTTAGGTCTCGTAGGCTACTGGGATGTGGTCGCCTGGGACGAGTATGAGCAACAGAGGGGCAAATCCATCGATCCAGTGCTCATCGACACGATGCAGAATTACCTTGCCAACAAGTCGTTCAACCGAGGTAAGGCCACTCACGAGGCATCTGCTTCCATGTCGTTTGTCGGTAACACCAAGCATACAGTGCCCTATATGCTCAAGAATACGCATCTGTTTGAGTCTATCCCGACGGCGTTCGTTAAGGGCGCTTTCCTTGACCGCATTCACCTGTATAATCCCGGCTGGGAAATCAAGATGCTCAGGAAGAACTCGTTCAGTAACGGCTATGGCTTAATTACCGACTATATTGCTGCCGTGCTGCATGAGTTGCGCGGGAGGGATTTCTCTGGGCTGCTTAAGGACTATGCGAAATTTGACGGGTCATTGTCGGAACGCGATCACCTTGGTATACGCAAAACTTTCTCAGGCTTCATTAAATTATTGTATCCTAACGGCGTGTTCACCCAGGAAGAAGCCCTTGAAATCATCGATTATGCAGCTGAGTGCCGTCGTCGCGTCAAGGATCAACTTTATATCATTGATGAAACATTCAAGGTTGAACCGGCAAAGTTTGTTTATACAGTGATGGCGTCGGGCGAGGAGAAAAAAGTCTATACGCTTGAGTGCATTGAGAATGGTTTTGTGGACGAGCCAGACCTTGAGCCCGAAGACAACGCAGATGAACAGACCACACCAACGCGTCCCGATAGCACAGCCGGGGATGCAGAAACACAGCCGACCAGACCACGCATCGTTCGGCTCGCTAACAAGTCTATCGATCTGCGCTTAAACCAGAAGGGTGTATCATATGCGTCATTATTCGGTGACTATCTGCGCACGGCCACTGACATCAAGGTGACAGATCCATTCATCCGTTATCCTTTCCAAATAGATAACCTTGTGGATTTTCTTCAGACCTGCCGTGAGTGCTGCGAGAACCCTGAGGAATTGAAAATCCACCTCAGTACAAGCAATCCCGACGATGAGAAAGTCGCCGAGTTAATCGACACATTCGATGACCTGGCAGATGAAGTGGCTCCGCTGGGCATAGAGTTCACCTATGACTTCAACGCCAAGCATGACCGGATGATTGACCTCAACAACGGCTGGCGCATCACCCTGGGACGCGGTCTTGACATATTCGAGAAATATGAGCGGTTCTCACTCGCCCGAAATCGCCAGGAAGACCGCCGCTGCAAGGAATGCACCATCACCTTCATCCAACAGAACCCTCAATGATTTTGATATGGGAATAGAGCAAAATAACGAGCGCTCACAGATAGAAATTGCCCTTGAGATAGCATTGAAAGCCCATATTGGCCAACGTGACCTTGACGGCAAACCTGTAATCTTGCACCCTCTCACCGTCGCTTTGAAAGGCAATAACGAGAATGAGATTGTTGCGGGTCTGCTTCACGATGTGGTCGAAGACACCGACTACACCTTTGAAGACCTGCTTGATGCAGGCATCTCGACCGAGGTTGTTGACGCGCTGCGTTTGCTCACTCACAAGAAAGGCACCGATTATATGGATTATGTGAGACGCATTGCCGACTCACACAATCCTATTGCTATCAACGTGAAGTGTAATGACCTTGAGCATAATCTGGCTCGTGGCCGCGCGGGAGATCACCTTAAGCAGGTGGCTAAGCACTCCGCCGCACAAGATATTATCCATCACATAAACGGCGATGAAGGGGCTGCATGGGACTTCCTCATCGATGACCCAGAAGATGGCAAATTCTGGCGTGCCAAATTCGCTTTCCAAGTTGAGAAAAAATCCATCGAGGATGCCACCGCCGAAGCTGGCATCACCATCGATGAGTACATGCACTTTTTTCACCCAGACCGCAAAGATGTGTAAATCATGACACCAGAGAAATTGCTGACATTGTTCAAGTATTACCACGGGGAGGAAGAAAGTCCTTATGAACAGCGCTCGAATGAGGATATGTGGTGGTTTGGTGAAAAAATGATATATGACCAAACGATGGAGCATCCAGGCTTCTTCAGCAAATTTCGCCAAGACTTGGAGGATGCTTTGAGGCAAGGTCATTGTTCGGGAAGGTTGGTTGATGAAACGCTATCATTGGATCAGCGCACTATCATCTATTACCTTGACCTGTGGCATGGTAAATGGTTCCCATACGATGATTGGAGTGTTATCGAATCGTATTAGCTAAAAAAATTATCGTCTATGAACACGAGATATAACATTGCACATTTGACAGCGTTGAACCAGAGATATACCAAGGAGGACTTCATTTTCTTCTGGGGACATACCAGCAAGGGTGACGGTGTGACCAAGGCGTGTCTTAGCCAGTGGTATCCCTGCTCGTTCACCATCGACGGGCAGACCTATAACTGTGCAGAGCAATATATGATGGCCGAGAAAGCGCGTATATTCGGTGACAAGCCCATGCGCCAACAGATATTGAGTGAAACCGACCAGATGACCATTAAGAAACTGGGACGCAAGGTAACGGGTTTTGACGGCGCCGTATGGGAAACAGAGCGCTATGATGTCGTGTTCAGGGGTAACATGGCCAAATTCACTCAAAATCCGCAACTGAAAGAATTCTTGATGGGCACGGGTGACAAGATTCTGGTTGAAGCTAGCCCCAAGGACACCATCTGGGGCATCGGTCTTGATGAGTTCCACCCGGATGCATGTAACCCCGAGAGATGGCGCGGTACGAACATGCTCGGCTTTACTTTGATGGACGTGCGCCAACGGTTGCACGAGGAACAGGCCGCACAAGAGATGCACGCCCGGTTCGTCAGGTACTATGAGACCGTCGCCGAGCTTCACAGGATGGGTTACGAGTTATTCCGTGTGTGCCCCTATATCAGCCCCAACGGCATGTGCTACCGCTGCTGGCTCACGATAAAGAAAAACACGTGGAAGAGGTGCGGTGCCTTCTTCAATGAGAGACAAGAGGACGACCAGGCACTGTACACCCCCGACTGCACCTTACCATGGGATGACAGCGGTATGACTCCACGTGAGAACGCTGAGAGGATCATCCAAGACTACCCACGCCTCGCCCGCAACGCTCAGGGCCGTGATCCAGAGTATGTGGAGTGGTTTAAGCTCGCTGTCGATGAATGCCGCCAGGGCCACTATTTCTATGGCTTCGATGAGTATTTCAACCCGCTGCGTGATGGCTACATCCCCCTGACCGGCGTAGAAGGCCGTGGACTCCCGCTGCCACCCCCGGGCGATAGCGACACCCAGTCAGTCTATTAACGGCGCCCAACATCCTTAAAATAGAAATCGGGACGACTCTATGTCGCCCCGACCACAATAATATAAATTTCATATTGAGAAAGTACGATATTCAGCTCTAATTCTCGTCTTTTCTTATAGCTCTCCTTTCTTTAAATTGTTGATAATTATTTTATTAATGAATTTTAGGACTCTAGATAACCTGTTATCGACGGCGCGAAGCCGTGAGATCATTAGAACCCGACCAGCTTCTTGTGCAGGTACTTGGGCAACAGACGCTTGTAGGTGTCCATCGCACTGGCAGGCACGTTAATACGCTTGAGGTTCTTACATCCCTTGAAGACACTGGTCCCTATGGAGCCGATAATGGTGCTCCTGAACGTCACCTCGCTAAGTACCGGACAATCCTTAAAGGCCCTTCTTCCAATGTACACTACAGACTTGCCGATTTCAACACTTCTCAAGTCACTGCAAAATCCAAAGGCCGAGTCTTCTATCGTTAAAACGCTATCAGGCACGACCACGCTTGTGAGTTTGGAATTGTAAAAAGCCTGATGATCAATTTTTTTAATAGAGTCAGGTAAGTCAATTTGTGTAGCAGCAATCTCGCTGAAAGCCTTGTGGCCAATATGCGTTACGGTCCCGGGGATAAAAATGTCCTCAAGTTTCGGGCATCTACCGAAATGGTAGATACTTTTTAATCCATCGGGTAGAATCACGCAGGTGAGTCTCGTGCAATCGGAGAAGGCCCTCGACGTGACATATACCTTGCTGTTATCTTCAAACTCAACGAAAACCAACCCAGGGCAAAAAGCGAATGCATGGGATTGGATATGCTCAATTGAGTTCGGCAGATACAACGTTTTCAAGGAATCACAATAGGAGAACGCCTGCATGCCAATGGTGTGGACATGCTTACCCCAAATGATTTTCTTTAGGTTAGAACAACCGAAAAAAGCGCACATACCGATTTCCTCCACGGAATCAGCAATGATGAGCTCCTCAATGTCCTCCCTGTCTTTGTATTGAAAAGGATTAATCTTTTTTGTACCTTCTTTAATTTTTAGTGTTGTCATATTAATTGTTCTTTAAAATCTGGGGTGGTGGGCCACCCCATACTTAACGACATTACTCCTTACTGCCACTCAGACGCATTAGGTTTCACATGGACGTTGGTGAAGGTCTTGAGCTCAGCGATCAAGGCCTGAACCTCGGCGCGCGTAGGCTCGGTCAACTGGACCTGTCTATTGGTGTTGCGACCGATATTTACCTGCGTGGGGTTGCACGCGCGGATCATCGCAACCAGTTCGTCCTGATCGAAGGCCATAGCGGGTTCAATGGTCACCATGGTTGGGAC
>JAEEGL017017846.1_pt1 | contig 23703 bp, 28 predicted proteins | sample 9134231 | NCBI WGS metagenome assembly JAEEGL01 (sample SAMN16246548, study PRJNA631951) | gut metagenome | biome: gut microbiome; feature: rumen; material: fiber-attached | host: Bos | place: Iran: Karaj | collected 2018-10 | reverse complement strand
ATCAAGTGAGCATGTTGGTTTTTCTAAATCTATTCTAACTGGTACTCTACATGGCTTAGTACCCCTAGATGGATTTTTATCATAAATAGTAATCTCTCCGTATTCCATTGTTGTTCCAAAAGATCTTTCAAATCTTTCTTGTTTACAACTACCATTAGTATCTACGCAGTTTATTGAGATTGTTCTAGCATCTCTTGTCCAAGTATCAGATGTTCCTCTTATATCTGTACCACACTGTATAGTAGTAGGATTAACATCTATCTTAGCACAGCCAGAATTTTCTGTTTCATATGTACCACAATATAAACAAACTGTATAATCATAATCAACTTCATAACTCTTCCCAATTTTTACATAACTCTCTTCAGGGTTACAATAAGCTCCTTGATTAGAAGGATCTTGTAATTTCTCTAGAAATTCTTTTTCTTCTAATTCACCCAAAAGAATATTTATTTCTTCTCCTTCACGTGGAAGATAACATCCTTGTTCATTATTTTTTATACATTCAATAGTATAACTTCTAGCTGCTTCTTCCATCGTTTTTTCATGCGACTTATATGCTGAAACTCTGGAATCAGATAAAAAGCCAGAAATATTAGGAATCGTTATAATCATTAAAATTCCTATTATTATAATTACCGCTATTATTTCTATTAAAGTAAATCCTTTGTTCTTCATATTCTTGTTCCCTCATTCTCTTATTATTATCATTATAGCATAACAAAAATAAAAAGGTAATAGGTTGATTATTGATTTTAAAAAATATAATTAAAAACGAGTAGAAAACATATTCTACTCGTTATTATCATTTATAGTAAGTTTGAAAAAATATTTACATATCATCTAAATCATCATCTACTGAATCATCATCTATTGTAATTTCAACATTATTATCTTTTTCTATAGATATGTTACTAATTAGTTTATTTATTAAATCGTCACTAAACATTTTATTATCTAATGCATAAGATATAATACAATTATCATATTTATTATTTAGAAAAATATATAACTTTGAAATCAACTGATTATCACTATTGTTATAAAATATAGAATAATAAAAATGTACATCATAATCATCTATTTTACTATATAGTTTTTTTTCAAAATACTTATCATATTTCAAGTCTTTATAAAAATCTTTTTCATCATTCAAATAATCTTTAATATTTAATTTATATTCGTCATTAAAAGTAAAAACTGTGAGTTCATTTTTTTCCTCATTGATTAAAGTACTTTCTCTTGTCGAAAAATTTGGTTCAAAAATACTATAAAAATTAATTATTTTTTTTTCTTTGATATTAAAACTATTAACAAATAGTTTATTTGTATCAAAATCATCTATTGTTTCAGTATCGAAATCAAAATTATCACCTTTCAAATTAGAAGATATTAATTTAACGGGTATAATTTTATTATCTTTTTTTTCTGAATTATTACTAAATAGCATAATTAAGGAAATAGATACAAAAATAATTCCTATAATAATTATAAACGTCGATATAATTTTATTTTTCATATTTACCTCTTATTAACATGGTGGAGTAGTACTAACATATGTATGTGCTTGACAACCACCAGAATAACAATTTGAACCACCATGGTATTTGCAATTATCTTTACTTGTATACCAAGTTCCACCACAGTTCCAGCATACAGTTCCACCACCACTACTAGAAGAAGATGATGATGATGATTGTTCAGTACATGTTGGTGATCTAGTTCCATCTCCAGAAATGTCATAACCACTATTACAAGATGTATTATATTTACATTTACCAGGTTTGCTTGCATCTAATGAACATGAACCATGTGATACAGATGCGCAGTTTTGACACCATAATGCATAAGCTGTTTTATTTCCATATGCTGTCTTTTTTATTACCTTTGGATTTTCAGGAGAACTCAAATCTTCATTTAGGCTCCATCCATTAAATGTATAACCACTTCTACTTGGTGTACCACTTATCGTTGCTTCAGTACCATGTGTATAAGTTGAAGGTATGCCACTTGATGGGGCATTACCACTTCGATAATTATAACTAATACTATAGGTGTTTGGTTCCCAATAAGCGTATAATGTATGATTCGATGCGGTTTTTAGTATTGTAGAGCTAGTAACTTGTGATCCCGTACCATTATCTCCTGTAAACCATCCTTTAAAAGTAAACCCATTATTAGCCGGTGGATTTGGTAGTGTTGAATATGTTGAATCGAAAGTAACTACAATAGTTTGAACTTTTCTTAAATTAATATCCTTTATATTTATGTCACCCTCGTTACTATTATGTATATCATCAAACAATCTTAATTTACAACTAGTTATGTCATTACTTGTTGTTGGTGGAATTTCCCAAGAGTCATCTGTCCAATTTGGTACTTTTCCAATTGTAAATATTTTTTGAGGTAGTGTATCTGGAAATAAATCAATATCATATTTATTAGTTTTTGTTCCATTTGTTTTATATTTAAAGGTCAATATATAATTAGCATTCTTTTCTAAAGAAATTGTTGATCCATTAATTACAGGAGTATCTTTATTTCCAGCTAATGTTCGTGTATAGTACTCTAATCCTGTTCTTATATACATATTTGCTAATGAAACATTATAATTATTTGGAGTACATTTTACGTATAAAGTAACACTATTAGTTGTTGCACTAGGAGTATATGAAGCCCCACTTGCATAAGATGCGTTACCTGTTGAAGTAGTTGCATATCCACAAGTATATCCTGTTTTCGTAGCTGTTGGTAATGTCATAGCAACTGGTGTCCAGTTAGCTACTAATGTAACATTATCACTTGTATTTTTTAAATCTTTAAAATATTTATCTGTGGTTGTTGAAGATGAATTACTCCATGCTGTTGTTACTGAATTTGAACTAGATCCATGTTTTGCTGTTGTAGTTGTTCCACCAGTATATGTCCATCCAGCAAATGTTTGAACTTGACTTACTGATGTAGCTGATAAAGTAGCTCCTTGACTATTTCCATCTATAGTAACTGTAAATGTTTTTGCAATGTTAGTTGTAGTACCTAGGCCATAAACATTACCGTATCTAGCAACTGTAGGTTTAGGAGATGGGTCAGTAGTTGCTCCATTTAATGTATATCCTATTTCATAATATATACCTGTTACTTCCTCGATATTTCCTGCATGATCTACTGCTCTTAAATATCTATTTCCTTTAGTTGTAACTGAAGGAGTATTAGTCCATGTATTAGTCTTAGGATTAGGACTTAAAGTATAATTTGTACAATTTGTATTACATGTAGTATCACCGCTAGTTGTGGAAAAAGATACTCTTGTTAATCCACTAGTAGGATCATCACAAGTTAAAGTAGAATGTCCTGTAATTGTACATACTGGTCTAGTTTTATCTTTCTTCATATCTACACTATGACATGTGTCATAATTTCCAGCTAAATCTTCTACGTATCCATACCAAGAATAATTTTGACTATCAGTTGTTTGAGTTTTTGAATCACTTGTTAAAACGTCTGTTAAAGTTGAACCATTTACTCCTACACCACTTCGTCTTAGACCACTCATTACAGTCTCTCCATATTTTCCTGTTGATGAGTTATCATTTTTTTGATCTATTGCTATATTATAATCTTGAACATACCAGTTATTTGTTCCATCTGGATTTCCGTATGTTAATGTACAACTTGGTACTGTTCTATCTATTCTTATATTATATGATCTTGATGGTTTTCCAATATTACCATTAGAATCTATCATTCTAAATTGTACGTCTTTATCTATTTCAAATTGTTTTGTTGTTTCACAGTATCCTGTCGATTTATTTACATTTTCTTCAGGACAGAATGTTTCCCACTTGTTATTTATGTACCACTGATATTCTTGTACTTTAACTCCTGGTTCTATTATTCCATTAGGATTGAACTTAAATACTAATGCTTGTCCCCACTCATCTCTATTATCATCATGATATTCTTCATTATCTTGTTTAACTGTTGTATCATCAACTTTTCCATCTTTTAATATATTATGTTTATATATTGCTATTGTTGGGCTTTCTTCTTCATATACTTTTACTACTCTATTTATCTTTTTTAATTGATATTGATATGTAATATTGTAGTCTCCAACAACATTTGTATTGATAACATCTATATTATCTGGATAAAGTTTTGGTATACCATCTTCTCCAGAACCTGATACTCTCAATACTTCATTACCTTCGAAGTCTTTTTTTACTATATCAGCTTCTAGTACTGTTTTTTCTTTTACTTCTTCTCTTGATGTTCCTTTATAAATAAATACATTAGATGGTGAATCACTAAATTCTGTAGAAACAGTCGTATTATCTAACCAATAATTTGCACAGTATTCATTTTCTTTTGTATTATAGTCATCATTAAGACAACTCATACATACTGTATAATCATAATCTGTTCTACTTTTCTTCACTACTATGACATAGCTATTTTCTAAGTCACAATCTTTACCATTATAATCTTTTATGCTTTTTAAATATTTTTGACTTATTAAAGTATCCAAATTTACTTTTGCACTAAATAAAAATTTATTAGGTAATACTTTTTTATTGTCGTCAAAAAATTCTTTTCCACTATTTAGTATTGTTTTAGTCTGGTTGCTATAATAGTCATCTCTAAATGTTTTCATACTTCCAGTATAAAAAGGTATTGCTATTAAAGCTAACAATCCTATTATTACGATTACCGCAATTAACTCAATTAATGTAAATCCTCTTTTATCTTTCATATATTCACCTATCTTAATTATTATAACAAATAAATTGTTAAAAATAAATATGATAAAAAAACTACATTGAAATTTAACAATGTAGTTTTACTTTTTTATTTTATTTCTTCTGTAGAAACATATATGTAATTTCTATTTTCATCAACTTTAAAGGTATGTTTAAACTTTGAAAAATTATCTCTATATTTTATTATCAATTTAGTATCAAATCCTTGTGCTTCTTCACTATCTTCATAATAATCTTCTCCCTTTATAATATCATTAGTAACAAGTTCATCACTATTACTATACTTATATAGTTTAAATCGATAATCACTAGGAGAATTCTTTTCACTATCATTATCTAAAATTCTAAATTCAGCATAATCTTGGTATATGTATAAATATTCATCATCTGTTTCTGCTTTTACATTTTGAACAAGCATTCCTTTTTCTAAACTAAATGTTACAGCTGTGAAGTAAAAATCGTACTCATTAGCTACCCATCCGCCACCTTTATCAGAACATACATAATGATCTTTATTTATCTTACAAGATAAAACTCCTGTACCTTTAATGTTATCAACTTGCTCAAATTTTCTATCATAAGTATTTTCAAATTTTTCTTTAAATTCGTTTAAATTAATTACATAACTGCAAGCTCCATTTATTTCTTTGTCACTATCAGTACATCCATCATAGTTTTTATTATCATATAAATTAATTAAATTTGCTATTAATATACTAATATCAACTTCTTTAACATTTATTTTTTTATTTTGAAATACATTATAATAATCTAGTCCATTTAAATTTCTAACTATTTTTGGAACTAAAGAAAGGGCTCTTTGCTCAGCAGGAGAAAATCCAATTTGTCTTATTTCCTTTTCTTTGTTATCTATAACATTATTGTGATCATTTTTTTTATCTTTTTTTGAATTTGGTACTGTTACAAATGAAAATATTATAAAAGCTATACCTAGAAAAACAAATATTATTGATATTACTTTTTTTAATTTATTCATTTAAACCTCCGTTAATTTGGACAACCATGATTACCACATGTTGTATGTGCTTTTCTTCCTTTACATTGTGTTGAAGTACGTGGATAACCAGAATCTCCAGGGCAAGACCAACATACGTTACAATATTCACAATTACAGCAGCTACATCCGCTTCCGCCACCTGAAGGAGCTGGATCTGGAATCTTTGTACAAGCAGCAGCGCCTCCTGAACTTTCATAACCTGATGCACATGGAGTTTGGTTACATTGACCAGGACCAGGTACATAAAAATTAGGAAGGGCTGGATTACAATGTGCTTGTCCTGGAATTGGTTGGTACATTCCAGCAGGACATGGGATTTGCATTGTCTGTCCAATAGAATTTACAAAATATCCACATGATGCTGCTGCACAACCATTTTGACCAGTATATGGTTGATATGTTCCAATAGGACATGCTGTTTGTGCACATTGTCCTTCACTAGGTACATAATATCCTGCATCAGCTGATATACATCCTGTTTGAGCAGTGTTAGATTGATATGTTCCTGCTCCACATGCTGTTTGTGATGATTTTCCTGTAGTTGCTACATAATATCCACATGATGCTGCTGTTTGTGAACACTGTCCTGCACTTGCTACATAATATCCTGCTGAAGCATCTATACATGACGTTTTTCCTGTGTTTGGTTGATACTTTCCTGCTGGACATGCTGTTTGTGATGATTGTCCTGTTGTTGCTACATAATTTCCACATGATGCTGCTGTTTGTGCACATTGTCCTGCACTACGCACATAATATCCTGCATTAGCTGATATACATCCTGTTTGAGCAGTGTTTGGTTGGTATGTACCTGCTGCACATGCTGTTTGTGATGATTTTCCAGTAGTTGCTACATAATTTCCACATGAGGCTGCTGTTTGAGAACACTGTCCTGTTTTTGATACATAATATCCTGCTGAAGCATCTATACATGATGTTTTTCCTGTGTCTGGTTGATACTTTCCTGCTGGACATGCTGTTTGTGCTGATTGTCCTGTTGTTGCTACGTAATTTCCACATGAGGCTGCTTTTTGAGAACACTGTCCTGTTTTTGATACATAATATCCAACTGAAGCATCTATACAACTACTTTGTCCTGTATTTGGTTGATATTTACCTTTTGCACAAGCTGTTTGTGCTGATTGCCCTGTAGTTGCTACGTAATTTCCACATGAGGCTGCTGTTTGAGAACATTGTCCTGCACTTGCTACATAATATCCTGCTGAAGCATCAATACAACCGCTTTGTCCTGTATTTGGTTGATATTTACCTGCTGGACATTTTGATGGTGTATCTACTGCAGCAACACAGTAGTTTCCACATGGACATATTGTACTTGAACTCGTAAATGTCGTATTTGCTGATATTACATGTGTACTTCCTCTATTAATTGTAGTTGCACCTTTTTTTAGAACTACGTAATAGTAACCTGCTAAAGATTTTCCATTAACATATACTGTTGTTCCATTTAATACTACAAAATTACTTGTAAAGTTTGTTCCTGAAGAGTTTGTTTCTCTTGTTTCTAAACTTGTTCCAGTTCCTACACTTCTTGTTACTGTATAGGCTGCTATATTTGCACTTCCTACATTTCCTGCTTCATCTTTTGCCCATGTATAATATGTATGTTCTCCATTTATATCATATGAAGCAGTATGACTTGCTTTTGATGATCCTATATTAGACCAAGAAGTTGGTGTTGTACTTGAAGTACTGTGTGCATATCTATTAACTTTTGATGTAGAATCAGCTAAAGTATAACTATAAGTATTATAATCTGTTCTTGTTATTGATACTGTTGGATTTGTTTTATCCTTTTTCATCGATACTGATGGACATACTGTGTAATTACCTGCCAAGTCTTCTACATATCCATACCACATATAATTTGTACTATCAGTAGTTTGAGTTTTTGAATCACTTGATACTGTTTCAGCTAAAGTAGTTCCTTTTATTCCAACTCCACTTTTTCTTAAATCACTCTTTACAGTTTCTCCATATTTTCCTGTTGATGGATTATCATACTTTTCACCTATTGCTATATCATAATCCTGTACATACCAGTTATTGTCTCCATCTGGAGTTCCATATGTTAATGTACAACTAGGTATTGTCCTATCTATTCTTATATTATATGATCTTGATGGTTTTCCAATATTACCATTAGAATCTATCATTCTAAATTGTACATCTTTATCTATTTCAAATTGTTTTGTTGTTTCACAGTATCCTGTAGACTTATTAACATTTTCTTCAGGACAAAATGTTTCCCATTTATTGTTTATGTACCACTGATATTCTTGTACTTTGACTCCTGGTTCTATTATTCCATTAGGATTAAATTTAAATACTAATGCTTGTCCCCATTCATCTCTATTGTTGTCATGATATGTTCCATTATCTTGGGTAACATCTGTATTATCTACATTTCCAGTCTTGATTATATTATGTTTATTAATTGCTATTGTTGGGGCTTCTTCTTCATATACTTTTACTATTCTATTTATCTTTTTTAATTGATACTGATATGTAATATTATAATTTCCTAATTTATTTGTATTGATTATATCGATATTATCTGGATATATTTTAGGAATGCCTTCTTCTCCAGTACCTGATATAGACTTTACTATATTTCCTTCGAAGTCTTTTTTTACTATATTAGCTTCTAGTACTGTCTTTTCTTTTACTTCATCTCTTGATGTTCCTTTGTATACAAATACTGTTGGTGGTGAATCACTAAATTCTGTTGATACTGTTGTATTGTCTAACCAATAGTTTGCACAGTATTCATTTTCTTTTGTGCTATAGTCATCATTAAGACAACTCATACAAAGGGCATAGTCATAATCAGTTCTACTTTTCTTTACTACTAATACGTAACTATTTTCTAAGTCACAATCTTTTCCTTCATAATCCTTTATATTTCCTAAATAATTTTGACCAATTAAAGTATCTAAATTTACTCTTGCACTAAATAAATATTTATTTGGTAATACCTTTTTATTGTCGTCAAAAAATTCTTTTCCACTATTTAAAATGGTTTTAAATTGGTTGCTATAATAGTCATCTCTAAAAGTTTTCATACTTCCAGTATAAAAAGGGATTGCTATTAAAGCTAACAATCCTATTATTACTATTACCGCAATTAACTCAATTAAAGTAAATCCTCTTTTATCTTTCATATACTCACCTACTATAAAGTAAGTATATCATATAGTTTTTTAAACTTAAATATATCTTATAAAAGATTTATCATTTTTTTATAATCTAATTCTTTTCCTGTTGATTTGAAAATTGTTATTCCTTCATTATTACTTAACAGATTTTTTTCTTCTAATCTTCTTTTTAATTCTTTTGCTGTTCCAACACTTCCATCATATATAGGAACATTTAAAATAGATTGTATTTTATCTTTTACAAATGGATAATGAGTACATCCTAAAACTATTGAATCAACAATTCCTATATATGGTTTCAATTTATTTTTTAGTAATAAATCTATTTCTTTATTATTTAAATCACCATTATCTATAAGAGAAGATAATCCTGGTAGATCGATAGGAATTAAATTTTCTTCAGCATCTAATCTTTCAACTAAATTTTTATATTTTTCTAATTTTAAAGTATTTGTTGTTGCTAAAACTAATATTTTATTATTACCATTATCTAGTGCTAATTTAATAGCAGGTTCAATACCAATTATTATTAAATCTTTATATTTTTCTCTTACGTCGTTAACAGCAATTGAAGTAGCCGTATTGCATGCAAAAACAATGGCTTTAACTCCTTCGTCTACCATACTATATACTATTTCAAAAATACATTTTTTTACTTCTTCTTCACTTTTGTTTCCATATGGAGCATTTTTAGAATCACCTACATATAAAATGTTTTCATTAGGTAATAATTTTCTTATTTCTTTATAAATTGTTAATCCTCCAACTCCTGAATCAAAAATACCTATAAAATCTTTATACAAATTTACCACTTCTTTATTAATTCTTTATCTTTTTCTTTATCATAAAGATAAATATTTCTAACAATAGTTAAATTATCAATAATATTATTATCTTTTATTTCATCTAGTCTTTCTTCATTCCATTCAACACGATAAGTTAATCTATTTAATGATTGAAAATCAACTACATCATATCTACAAATTGGATTTTTACCTAGATATTCACTTAGCATAGGAACAATAGTATTTTCTAAATCATCTATTTTTCCATCATAGTCTAATACTAAACTATCATTTTCTAAGTCTCTTATAGATAAGTTTTTATTTTTATATTCTCCAGTAATTTCAAAGTCACCTACATATTCACTCTTTTCTAAATTAAGAACAATATTAGTATTTAATTTACTTTTAATATAAAAATATAAATCTTGATACCTTTCAACTATTTTTTCCATAAACCCTCCTTAATAATTAACTGATTCTAAATATAAACCATATGCTTTAGCAGTATATACATATTTTCTATAACTAGTATTAGTTAATATTTTTTCAATAATATCTACATCTAATTTATTACTACCAATTTTAATTAACGTACCTACCATATTTCTAACTTGGTATTTCATAAAACCGGTACCAGTAAATTTTATAATTATCTTATTATCTTTTTCTATTATTGAAGTACTAAATATTTCTCTAGTATAATCATCTTTTACTGCTTCTTGAGAAACAAATCCTTCAAAATTATGTACCCCTTCAAAACTTTTAATAGCAATTTTCATTTTATTAACATCTAATTTTCTACATAATTGTAATTCATAATTTCTTTTTAAGGGATCATATTCTCCAGTATTAATAATATACATATAAGTTTTATTTTTTACATAATATCTTGGATGAAAATCTTTATCCACAATTTCTGTGCTAAAAACATGTACATCTTCTGGTAATAAACTATTTAATGCACATTTTAGTTTATAAGGAGTAATATCAACATCTAATTCAAAAGATGCTGTTTGGCACAAAGCATGAACCCCTTTATCAGTTCTGCCAGATGCTGTTACTTTAGTTTCTTTATGATTATTAATACTTTCTACTGCTTTATATAATTCTTCTTCTACAGTTCTTTTTGATGGTTGTCTTTCATATCCATAGAAATTTGTACCATCATAAGAAAATTTTATTAAATATCTCATTTTAGCTCCAGTTAATTCTTAGACTAATAATCATTAAAACAGATACAATAAGAAATACTAAATCATATAAAGTCCATTTAGTTAGAATATTAGTCATTTTATTATTATATCCGTAGAATCTAACTTTTCCATATAGATATAATCTATTTAAATCATCATTTAATTTATTATTAAAATCCATATCACTATAACTATAATTACTAAATTTCTTAGCATTATCATCTTTTATTTTTTCTAAATATGTATTTAAAAATAAATTCTTTCTATTTTTAATATTTGTATAAGAATAGTTATATTTTAGATCCTTAATTTCCCCTTTAGTAAAAGATCCAATATATAAGATTATTAAATTAATTATAGAAACAAGTTTTAAAAATATACTTATTTTAGTAGTATACAATGCAAATAATAATATTATTAATATATTAACATCTAATAATAAAGACTTTATATTTCTATCTTTTAGAGTTATTAGAAATAAATATATTAAAATTGGCCAAAACATATTTTTTTCACCTATTAGAATAATTGCTAAAATATAAGCAAAAAAGAATACTGTTCTTAGAATAATATTAGTTTTATACATGTTTATAAATATCCTTTATCGTATCTCTTACGTCCTTTCTATAAAATAGATTTACCTTTTTTTCTTTTTCTACTTTGTAGGTTAATAGACTTAATGTAGGTACATTTATTTTATTATTTAATAGTTCTTCTACATTAGTATATACAACGTCAGTTTTATCAAATACTACATAATTTTTATACCATACTAGTGAGTAATCACCTAATTCATACAACGAATTAACATCTTCACTGGTAATTAATATATAATAGTTTTTACTTTTTAAATAATTAAATATTTTAATTAATAATTTCTTATCATTATAGTCCAAATATTTAGTTACATTTATAAATAATAAACGATCATTTCCTTGGATAAGATTTCTTATCAAGTTAACGTATATTTTTTCTGTATGAGATAAGTTTTTAGTTTCTTTATCTAAGAATGATTCTGTATATTCAAATATATTTAATAGATCAATCAATACATCTTTATTATAGATACCTGAATATGCATCTAACTCTTCTCTAATGGTACTTCCTAAAAAATTAATATCCTTATTATCTATGATAGAAAACTTATATTTTTTTTCTAGATCTCTTTTTAAATCACTTAAATAACAGCTATCAATAGTAATTATTAAACTGTCTTCTATGTTGATATTACGATCTTTTCTTTTTCTTTCTTCATTTGATTTTAATTCTATTTCCATAACTTATTAATCACCTCATCTACATCATAATAAATGGTATCAATTAAATTATAGAATTCTAATTTTCTTGATAGATCTACCATTATTGGTATATTAATACCTAATTTCGCCAAATTATTATCGTCTTTTATTATTTCGTCATATGTTCCACTAGTGTATACATTCTTTTCTCCAATGACTACGATGTTATCTAAATCTCTTACATCATTTAAATCACTGGTAGTATAAATAACCGAAATATTGGCTCTTTCAGATAAACCAATGATTATTTTATGTAATTCTTCTCTTTCTTCTTTATTTAATTCTCTAAATGGATCATCTAATAATAATATTTTAGGATCATGCATAATGGCTGAACCAATAGAAAGTTTTAATTTATTAAAATTTGATAATTTACTAATATCTTTATCTAACAATTTAGTAAGTCCTAAAAACTGAGATGTTTCTTCCACTGCTCTATCAATTGATTTAAAATTGTAAGCTAAATGTATTAATGGATATCTTAATTCATCAATTACTTTATTGCATAAAAACAATTCATTATAATCCTCTGGAACATAACCAATATTTAAAATATATTTTTTAAATGTTCTAGATGTTAATCTTTTTCCTTCAAAGTAAATTTCTCCATCTAACTTTTTTACTATACCTGCAATCGTTTTAATTAGTGTAGTCTTGCCACAATTATTTGAAGATAAAAACGCATATACTTTACCTGGATCTACTACTAAATCGATATTATTGATTAACTTTTTATCATAACCGACATCTAATTTTTCTAGTACTAATAAATCATTCATAAATTATTCCTATACAATAAAGAATTTAAGATAACCTTAAATTCTATTTTCCCTTCTTCTTTTGAAAATTATAAACTACTTTTAATGCAAATTTATCTGAAGCAAATCTATTAAAGAAATGAGCTAATTTCATTTTAGTTCCTGGGATTATTATTAATTTATTTTTAAACATTTTATCAATAGCATATTTAGCTACTACTTTACTATCCATTCCTTTAGTAGCAAATTCAACATTAGCTACTTTATTAAAATTAGTATTTACTGGTCCTGGACATAAAACTGAAATATGAACATGAGATTTTTTTCTTCTTAATTCTTCATATATTCCCATTGATAACTTAGTAACATACCCTTTTGTTGCATAGTATGTAGACATTAATGGTCCGGCAGAAAAACTTGCTGCACTTGAAACATTTAAGATATATCCTTTATCTCTTTTTATCATATCTTTTAAAAAGAATTTAGTTAATATATGAACCGCTTTAATATTTAAATCTATCATTTTTAATTCTGTATCCATGTTAGATTCATTAAATTCACCATACAAACCAAATCCCGCATTATTTACTAATATGTCAATATTATCATTTTTACATAAAATATATAGTTCTTTAAGTTTAGAATAGTCAGAAAGATCTGCTACTACAATTTTAGTATTAGTTTTAATTTCATTTTGCAATTCCAAAAGTTTTTCTTTATCTCTTGCAACTAAAATCAAATCATAGCCTAAAGAGCTAAGATATTTTGATATCTCTCTTCCAATACCACTGGAAGCTCCTGTAATTAGTGCCTTCATAATACCAACTCCAATTAAATTATACCACATTTAAAAAAGTTATATCAATGATATAACTTTTTTTAATTTATTAATTAGCTACTTTATGATGACATAAGCTAGTATCTTTAGTTAATACATCAAACTTATATCCATTATTTTGTCCATATTTAATAATATCTTCAATCGCACCTGCTGTTGTTTGTTTAATATCATGCATAAGTATTACGTTACCACGATACCTAGAAAGACTATTTATCACGTTACGATATACATCTTCACTTGTCTTAGTTACAGCTGGTTCTGCATCTCTTGAATCAACATTCCAGTCTACGTAATTATAACCTTTTTCTTCAACGTCCCTTGTAAGTACAGACATTATTCCAGAATTGTAACGTCTAGATACTGTATTAGAGCTTCCTCCTGGAAATCTCATAACATCTGTTTTTTGTCCTGTTATTTTTTCAATTCTATCTCCAATAGCATTCATATCCTTCCAGAATCCTTCAACAGATGTATATACTGTTTTATAATCATGTGTTTGAGTATGTATTGCTACTTTATGTCCCTCATCAAACTCTCTTTTTATTTGACTATCATCTCCGCCATTAGTACTAGTAACAAAGAAAGTTGCTTTTACTCCATATTTTTTAAGTACATCTAATATTTGTGTAGTAGTTGAATTATTTGGACCATCATCAAATGTTAAATAAATAACACCTTCATCACCACAAGCTAAACTAGAAGCACTTTTTTTTCTTACTAAGATTTCTCTAGAAGTTTCTCCCTTGTTATTAGATGAATCAAGAACACTATAATTTATCTTATAATTACCTTCTTTAGTATTATCATATTTCTTATCAGTAGTTACTTTACTAGTAACATCTCCATCTGCATTATCATTAGCAATATATCCTTCTTCTACATAATCTTCTCCGATATAAATAACTGCTCTTTGTTTTCCAGTAAGTTCAATCTTAGGTCCTTCTTTATCGATAACAGTATATTTAACTTTAATAGATTTACTAAATAATAATTTTTTACAAGTATAAGTAACTTCAACATCTCCTAGTTTACTTACATCGATATCTGAACTTCTTTTAACATCTTTTACTTTACTTCCAAGAAATGTACAAGTTGGTATTACTTCATCAAAGTCTTTACTATTGTAATTAATCTCATATACATCTTTCTTTTCTTTTAACTCAATTTTTAATGAAAGGTTACCAAAGACAAATAATCCTCCGACTAAAATTAGTAATAAAATGATAATAAAAATTCCTGTTTTTTTAACTTTCTTTTTACTCTTACTCATAAAACACCTCTTACGATTATTATATTCTTATTTTGAAAAATCTTCTATCTATTTTATAAAAAATAAAAAAACCTCTTTCGAGGTATTTTATTATACTAATTCAATAATTGCCATTAAGGCATTATCTCCGCGTCTTTCAGTTGTTTTATAAATTCTAGTGTATCCACCATTTCTGTCAGCATACTTTGGTGCTAATTCGTTAAATACTTTCTTAACTGCTTCGTTATCATTTTGAAGGAAAGCTAATGCAAGTCTTCTAGATTCTAAGTCTCCATTTTTTCCATAGGTAATCATCTTATCAACAAACTTACGAACTTCTTTAGCTCTTGTTACTGTTGTATTAATTTTACCTTTCATTATAACGTCTCTAGTTAAATTAGCAAGCATACTTCTTCTATGTTTATTATCAACGCCTAATTTTCTATAAGCCATGTTATTTCCTCCTACTAATCATCATTACGTAATGAAAGTCCTAATTCTCTGATCTTATCATGAACTTCTTTTAATGATTTCTTTCCTAAATTACGTATTTTCATCATATCGCCTTCAGTCATATTTACTAAATCTTGTAAATTATGGATGTTAGCTCTCTTTAAACAATTATATGCTCTAACAGAGAAATCTAGATCTTCAATAGTAGTTCCTAAAGCTTTTTCTTTTGGATCTTCAGTTTTTTCAATCATCATTCCTGTTACATCAGCAATACTACTTAAGTCTGTTAATATATTAAAATGTTCAATTAGAATTCTTGAAGCTAAAGCTATAGCCTCTTCAGGTTTCATTGAACCTTTTGTCCAAACGTTAAGAATTAATTTATCATAACTTTCGTTTTGACCAACACGAGCTGGTTCAACATCATAAGATACTCTTTCAATTGGAGTAAAGATTGAATCTATTGCAATAACTCCAACTTTCTTAATATCTAATAATTTTTTATTTTCTTCACTTCTTAGGTATCCTCTTCCGTTAGAAATTGTCATTTCCATAATTAATTTTCCACCTTTAGCAACATTTGCAATTACTAAATCAGGATTAATTATTTCTATGTCAGAATCATGTTCAATATCTCCTGCCTTAACAGAACCTTCAGTTGTAGCATTTATTCTAACAGTTTTAACTTCGTTTGAGTGATTTTTAACAACAACTTGTTTTAAGTTTAAAATAATTGTTGTTACGTCTTCAACTACTCCTTCAATTGTTTGAAATTCATGAAGTACTCCCTCAATTTTAACGCTACTAATAGCACTTCCAGGTAGGCTAGAAAGCATTACTCGTCTTAATGCATTTCCTAAAGTTGTACCAAATCCTCTTTCTAGAGGTTCTAGTTCAAATTTACCATAAAAATTACTTTCTACATAATCAGTTATTTTATAGTTTGGTTTTTCAAATTCTATCATGAAATTTTCTCCTTTCATTTTAAGTAATTATCCACGTGGACGTTTTGGTGGACGGCATCCATTATGTGGAATTGGTGTTACATCAGTGATTGATGTTATTTCAAGTCCAGCTGTTTGTAAAGATCTAATAGCAGTTTCTCTTCCTGGTCCTAAACCTTTAACATTAACTTCAACTTTTCTCATACCTAAATCGTATGCTACTTTTCCAGCTGCTTCTGCAGCTAAACCTGCAGCAAATGGAGTTGATTTTTTACTTCCTTTATATCCTAATGCTCCACTACTTGACCAACTTACTGCATGTCCTTCTTTATCAGTAATAGTAGTTATTGTATTATTAAATGTTGAATGAACATGTGCAATTCCTTCGGGAACATTCTTTTTGACTTTTTTCTTTCTTGTATTATAAGCCATTTTGCGTATCCTCCTTACTACTTCTTCTTATTAGCAACAGTCTTACCTCTTCCTTTACGAGTCTTAGCATTACTTCTAGTGCTTTGTCCTCTAACAGGTAATCCTTTTATATGACGAACTCCTTGATATGATTTGATTTCCATCTTAGTTTTGATGTTCATATTAATATCACGTCTTAGATCTCCTTCAACAGTATAGTTAGAAATTTCGTCACGTAATCTTGTTAATTCATCATTATCTAAATCTTTTACTTTTTTAGTGCCATCAACTTTTGCATTCTTAACAATTGTCTTAGCTAATTGTCTACCTATTCCATAAATATAAGTTATTGAAGTTTCAACTTGCTTATCGTTTGGAATATCTACACCTTTAATACGAGCCATTTTCTTCTCCTCCCATTAACCTTGTTTTTGTTTGTGTTTTGGATTATCACAAATAATCATTACTTTACCTTTACGTTTAATAACTTTACATTTATCACATATAGGTTTTACTGATGCTCTTACTTTCATATTTTTTTACCTCCTATGGTTTTCTATAGGTTATACGCCCACGTGTTAAATCATATGGTGAAAGTTCTAACATTACGGTATCGCCTGGTAAGATACGAATGTAGTTCATTCGAATTTTACCAGAAACGTGAGCTTCCACAATGTGGCCGTTCTCAAGTTGAACTTTATATTTTCCACCTGGAACTACTTCTAGAACTTTACCTTCTGTTTCGATTGTATCTTCTTTAGCCATTTTATCACTCTCCTGTCAAGATTTTATATCCATCTTTTGTTACTACCACAGTATGTTCAAAATGTGCTGCTAAACTTTCATCTTCAGTTTCAATTGTCCAACCGTCATCTAGTATTACAATATCTGGACAACCAAGAGTAAGCATTGGTTCAACGGCAAATACCATTCCTTCTTTAATTACAGGACCAGTATTTTCCTTTCCATAATTTGGAATATTAGGATCTTCATGAAGGTCTTGTCCTACTCCATGACCACATAGTTCCTTAACTATTCCTAAATTATGATTCACTGCATACTCTTCTACAGCATGAGAAATATCTCCAAATCTATTTCCTGGTTTAATCATCTTTAAACCTTCATATAGTGATGCTTCTGTATGTTCCATTAAATACTTTGCTTCATCACTTATTTCACCAACGGCATAAGTCCATGCTGAATCGCCATGATATCCTTTATAACAAGCACATATATCTAGTGTTACAATATCACCATTTTTAAGTTTTCTATAACTGCTAGGTATTCCATGTACTACTTCTTTATTTATACTAATACATAAAGTTGCAGGAAAGCCTTCATATCCTTTACAGGAAGGTGTTGCTCCTTTACCTATAATAAATTTCTCAGCTAAAGTATCTAGTTCTTTAGTCGTTATTCCTTCTTTTATATATGGCTTTAAATATTGATGAGTTTCATAAACAATCTTTCCAGCCTTTTCTAATAACTCTATTTCTCTATCACTTTTAATGCTAATCAATTTTACTCTCCTAAGTCTTTAAGTATTGTTTCTACTTCTTCTAAAGTCTTATCAGCTTCTTCTGAATTGACTTCATAAAGTATTCCTTTTTCTTTATAGTAATCTACTACTGGAGCAGTTACTTTATAATATGTCTCTACTCTAGTCTTTAAGGCAGCTTCATTATCATCATCTCTTTGATATAAGCTTCCTCCACATTTATCACAAACATTTTCTTTTTTAGGTTTCATTGTGTCACTATAGATATTGTAGATTTCTCCACATTCCTTACACATTCTTCTTCCTGTAATTCTTTGTACAAGAATGCTATCATCGACTACTAAGTTTAATGCAATGCCACCGTCGATTCCTAGCTTTTTAACCATTTCATCATACATTTTTGCTTGTTCTAAATTTCTAGGACATCCATCCATAATATAACCATTCTTACATTCTGGACTACTTATTTTTTCACTGATAGCTTGGAATATTATTTCATCTGAAACAAAAATTCCATTATCAATTTTAGATTTGATTTCGCGTCCTAATTCGTCATCAATCTTTGATCTTTCTCTAAGTATATCTCCAGTTGAAATATGAGCATACCCATATTTTTCTTTTAAAGCTTTTGCAAGTGTTCCTTTTCCAGCTCCTTGTACAGCTAATAAAATTAAATTTCTCATCTTCTACTATATCCCCTCTTATAACTTCTTGAAATTAAGCTTCCTTCTAATTGTTGATATGTTTCTAAAGCAACACCAACTACGATTAGTAAACTTGTTCCTCCAATAGATACAGATGAAGGTAGATGAGTTAAAGCTGAGAATACTATTGGAATAGCAGATATTACTGCTAAGAATGTAGCTCCAAAAACTGTTAATCTTGATAATACCTTCGAGTAATAATTTTCAGTGTCTTTTCCTGGTCTAATACCTGGTATAAATCCACCATTTTCTTTTAAATTCTTTGCCATTTCATCTGGTCTTAATTCTATAAATGTATAGAAATAAGAGAATAAGAATATTAAGGCAACGAATATAATAAATCCAACCGGTTTAGTATATGTTAAATAATTTTGAACAAAGTTAGTAAATCCAGGTTTATTAGCAAAGTTTGCAATAATTGCAGGTATTGTTAATAAACTTGATGCAAATATTACTGGAACTACTCCGGCAGTATCTACTTTAATTGGCATATAGGATTGGTTTGCTCCCATAATGCTCGTTGATTTATTAGCATATTGAATTTGAATTCTTCTTTCTGCTTTTTCCATAAAGATAACTCCTATTACAATTAAGAAGTATACTATTACGAATAAAGCAAATAGTGCAATTCCTGTTGCTTGTACAGTTCCATTTTTTAGAACTAATTCTTTAAATGCTGTAACAAACATATTTGGAAGAGTGTTAACAATTCCGGCCATGATTATTAGAGAAATACCATTACCAATACCTTTTTGTGTAATTTGATCTCCTAACCATAGTAAGAATGATGTTCCAGCAGTAATTACTGTTGCAACATAAATATAATTAAATGTACTTTTTTGACTACCCATAAATGCTATAGCAAATATAAATCCTTCAATAAAGGCAAATATTATACCCATATATCTTGTAATCTTATTTATTTTTTGTCTACCTACAGGTCCTTCATCTTTTAATTCACTAAAGTATGGAATAATATCCATTTGTAGTAATTGAACGATGATTGATGCTGTGATATATGGCATAACACCTAATGCAAATATTGAAAATTGTTGTAGCGCACCACCTGTGAAAGCATTGATTGTACCAAATGCTTCATTTTCAGGTAAAGGTGGTGTTCCTGGTATTTGTATAAATGTACCAACTATAAATAGGGCTAATGCACCTAAAGTAAATAATACTCTTCCACGTAAATCTTTATTTGTAGGTGCAAATAATTGTTTCATTGTTTGAAACATATTACATCACCTCAATTTTACTTCCTGATGCCTCGATTTTTTCTTTAGCAGCTTTAGAAACTTTATTTGCTTGAATAGTTAATTTCTTTTCAAGTTTTCCGTTTCCTAAAACTTTAATTCCAGCTAATTGTTTTTTAACTAAACCACATTCTTTTAATAATGCTGGTGTAACAACTGTTCCATCTTCAAATCTATTTAAATCACTTAGATTAATAACAGCATATTTGATTTCAAATTGAGTATTATCAAATCCTCTTTTTGGAACACGTCTATATAATGGAGTTTGTCCACCTTCAAAAATTGGTCTTACTCCACCGCCGCTTCTAGCGTTTTGACCCTTTTGTCCTCTTCCACTTGTTTTTCCTAATCCTGAACCTCTACCACGTCCAACGATTTTTCTTTTTTGTGTAGCTCCAGGATTTTTTTGTAATTCATTTAGTTTCATATTATCCTATTATCTCCTCTACACTTTTTCCTCTTAATTCAGCTATATGCTCAGGTGTCTTTAATTGTTTTAATGCGTTAAGAGTAGCATTTGCCATATTGTTTTTAGTTCTTGCTCCAAGTGCTTTTGAAACAATATCACGAACTCCAGCAATTTCAAGAACTGCTCTTACAGATCCACCAGCAATGATTCCTGTTCCTTGTGGTGCAGGTTTTAACATTACTCTAGTAGCTCCTCTTGTACCGATAACTTCATAAGCAATTGTTCTTTCATCAGTTAATGGAATTCTAATTAAATTCTTATTAGCTTCTTGAATAGCTTTTCTTATTGCGTCTGGTACTTCGTTAGCTTTTCCTGTTCCAATACCAACTTGACCATGTTTATCTCCAACTACAACAGTAGCAGAATATCTTCTTTGTCTACCACCCTTATTAACTTTAACAACTGTCTTTATTTCAATAACTTGTTCTTCTAATAATTTTGCTTTTGGGTCATTATTTTTGTTTTGCATAAATATAACCTCCTTCTTCTAAAATTCTAAACCATTTTCACGTGCAGCTTCAGCAAGTGCTTTAACACGTCCATGGTATTTATATCCGCCTCTATCAAAAACAACTTTTTTGATGTTAGCTTTCTTTGCTTCAGCAGCAAGTTTTTCTCCAACTTTTGTAGCTGCTTCAACATTACTTCCATTTTTTAATTTTAGATCTTTATCAATAGATGATGCTTGTAATAAAGTTACGCCATTGTTATCATCAATAATTTGTGCAAAGATATTTGAGTTTGATCTAAATACATTAAGTCTTGGAATTGCTTCTGTTCCATGTATTTCTTTTCTAATTCTTGCATGTCTTGCTTCACGCATTTCATTTCTTGATTCTTTTTTAATCATACGTATCTCCTTATCTTAATATTAAGCAGCTTTCTTTCCTTCCTTACGGATAATATGTTCATCTTTATAACGAATTCCTTTACCCTTGTAAGGTTCTGGTTCTCTAACTTTTCTTACTTTTGCTGCAAATTCACCAACTTTAGTCTTATCAATACTTTTAATAGTTAATTCAGTGTTGCTTGGTAATTCTATTGATACTCCTTCAGGAATTTGCAATTCAACTGGATTACTATATCCAGCGTTAATAACTAGTACATTACCTTTTTGACTAAAACGATAACCTACACCAACTATTTCTAGTTCTTTAGTATAGCCTGTATGAACTCCTTTAATCATATTACTAATTAAAGCATTCATAGTACCATGCATAGGTTTATACATATCATTTTCTCTTGTTACTTCTAAAGTGTTTCCATCTACTTTTATTGCAATATTATCAGCTAATTTAGTATTAAGTTCACCTTTAGGTCCTTTTACTGTAATGATACTATTTTCTACATTTACTGAAACACCTTCAGGTATTTCAAGTTTTCTATTTCCTATACGACTCATTTTTAAGGCCTCCTTACACTTTAGATTACCAAATGTATGCTAATACTTCTCCACCAAGATTTTGTTTACGAGCTTCTTTATCAGTCATTAAACCTTTTGAAGTTGAGATGATTGCAATACCTAGTCCATTAAGAACTCTTGGAATTTCATCACTCTTAACATAAACTCTTAGTCCTGGTTTAGAAATACGCTTTAACCCAGTAATTACTTTTTCTTTTTTATTTCCATACTTAAGAGTTAATTCAATATTTTTCTTATTATCCTCACTCTTAACTTTATAGTCATTAATAAATCCTTCTTCTTTTAGGATCTTAGCTATATCCTCTTTTAAATTAGAAGCAGGTACGGTTACATTAGTATAACCCATTGAATTTGCATTACGGATACGTGTTAACATATCTGCAATTGTATCAGTTACTACAGCCATAATAAAATCCTCCTTCCTCTTACCAGCTTGACTTTTTAATTCCTGGTATTTGTCCTTTATAAGCTAACTCTCTAAAGCAAATACGGCAAATTCCAAACTTGCTCATAACAGCATGTGGTCTTCCACATCTTGTGCAACGAGTGTATTCACGTACTTTAAACTTTTGTTTACGATTAGCTTTTACAATCATACTTTTTCTTGCCATTATTTACCCTCCAATTACTTTCTAAAAGGAATTCCTAATTCACTTAATAAATCAAATGCTTCTTCATTTGATTTAGCAGTTGTTACAAGTACAATATCCATTCCACGAACTTTAACAACATCATCAAATTCTATTTCTGGGAATATTAATTGATCTTTAAGACCAATTGTATAATTTCCACGTCCATCGAAGGCTTTTGGAGAAACTCCTCTAAAGTCACGAACACTAGGTAATCCGATTGAAATTAATTTATCTAAGAAGTTAAACATCTTTTCTCCTCTTAGAGTTACTTTGCATCCGATTGCTTGACCTTCTCTAATCTTAAATCCAGCGATTGACTTCTTAGCTTTAGTAACTACTGGTTTTTGTCCAGTAATTTGACCTAAGTCATATACTGCAGCTTCCATCAATTTAGAATTTGTAGTAGCGTCTCCTACTCCCATATTAACAACAATCTTTTCTAATTTAGGAACTTCCATCATAGTGCTATAATTGTGTTTTTTAATTAAAGTTGGAACGATTTCATTTGTATATCTTTCTTTTAGGCGGTTCATAAACTAATTCCTCCTTCCACTAATCAATCTTTTCGCTAGATTTCTTAGCGATTCTTACTTTTTTACCATTTTCAATAACATGGCCGATTCTAGTTCTCTTCTTAGTCTTTGGATCTATTAACATAACATTAGATGCATGAATTGGTGCTTCTTGTTCTAAGATACCACCAGATTCTTGACCATTGGCTTTCTTATGCATCTTAACGATATTGCATCCTTCTACTACTACTCTGTTTTCTTTCTTAAGAGTCTTAGTAATCTTACCCTCTTTACCTTTACTAGAGCCGGCTATTATAACT
>JAEEGL014731065.1_pt1 | contig 23703 bp, 10 predicted proteins | sample 9134231 | NCBI WGS metagenome assembly JAEEGL01 (sample SAMN16246548, study PRJNA631951) | gut metagenome | biome: gut microbiome; feature: rumen; material: fiber-attached | host: Bos | place: Iran: Karaj | collected 2018-10 | reverse complement strand
TTGAAGGTGATATTACTGATATTAAAGGTGATGTTATTAACTTAGACAACAGAGTTACTAATATTGAAGGTGATATTACTGATATTAAAGGTGATGTTATTAACTTAGACAACAGAGTTACTAATATTGAAAATAATATGCCAACTATCGTTAATACCGAAGATTCAGGTGCTACTTCAGATACTACTAACGTATATAACACATACTATATTAATAACGCTATTAATGAAATTAAAGGCGACTATCTTAAAAATATTGACGTTCATGGAGAGAAATATGAAGGTGGTAGTATCGAATCAAAGGATGCTTATAATACTAATTATATCAATGGTCTTGATGATAGAATCACTGAACTAGAACAAAAAGAAGACGTTGTTATTGTTCATGAGAAAGAATCTGATCCTGAAGAAGAAACAAATCATGTTTACAATACTTACTATATCAATCAGCTCGAGAACAATATCAATGAAACAATAAATAATGTCGTTGGTGATACAATAAATGAAGTTATTAATAATGATAATGATCAATATACGTTCAATAATTTCACAACAAATGATCTCAGAGTACCATTTTCACGAACCGATGACGGCGAACAAAATTATTCTATTACTATTAATAGAGATAATGCTGCAACAAATCCATATAATATGGCAAATATTGAAATCAGAGATAGTTATAACAAATATAACACAGATAATATAAGAATCACAAGTACATTAAATGGTCATGGACTTCAAATTGAGGGTGATCAACAGTTCACAGTACGTTTTGGAGAAGTATTAAACGGTTATTTTGGAAGCTACATAGATATTGAATCAGACATAAGTAGTAATAAAACAAAGTACGATCTATTCAACAAAACAGGCATAGCATATCGTTCATATACAATGGACCCAATTAATATCGATGGTAACATATTCCCATTCTTAGATAATGTTATTGAAAAAAGCGATGAAAGAATTTTGAGACGTGACGAAAATACTTTTCATAGTTATCAAAGTCCAAGTTGGAATATTCAGACAAATGGAACACTTACTGGTGAAACTCTAAGAAAATTTAAGAATTACTTGAGAAGTCTGGCGTATCAGTATAAATGTTCATCAACATATACCATTGATATTGGTTCTTCTGACTTTGAAATAATTCAACGTTCTACTCCATTTTTTAATTGGTTGCAAGATACATGCTACGTAACGTTTGCTCGTGAACAAAGAGATGGAAATAGAATTCTTAAATTTACTGGAGGAAATTATGAATATGATGTCAATACAGATACTGAAAATTATAGTGAACCAGAATTTAGATTATGTAATGATGAAAGTGATGGAAATACATTAATGTTTCATCCTTCTGATTTTATGTTATTGAAATCAAGATTAACAGATTATTCTAACTTTAATTTCACGCATGGAACGAAATTAACTAAAGATAATATATTTTCAAAGTCATTAACATTGCCAAAGGTCAACGAAAGTATAACATCGAACACACATCAAATTACTGCAACATCTATAACTCCAGAAGATGACGAAGATTGGACATCTGTCTCCTTAATAACACATGCTAAAGCTGAAAAATTAATCGAGGAAGCTATTGGTGATATTGATTTATCAACTTGTGTTAAGTATGAAGACATTAAGAATGAATATATTGATGGTTCAACTACAAATGTATACAGTACTGAATATATTAATAACCAAATCACCAACATTAATAACACAAGCGTTACTACAGAAACTGTTAATATTCCATTTTCACATACAGAACCAGACGGTACTCAGAAATATTCTATTCAATTATGCAAAGATGAAGCTAGTGAAGAAGAGGAAGAACCTGTGCCAAAAATAGGAGATGCAAAGCTTATATTAAAGGATAGATATAATGAAGCTCATTCCAAAATCTCAACTGAAATAAATGGAAGAGAAACAATTGTTAATCATGCTGGTAGTAACGGTACTATAGAAATTCATAATGGTATATCAACAGATGATGACTGGGATGATTATGTGATATATACTGCAGGTAATAAAATTATATATAATCAAAAATTAAGATCGTCGGGATATCCATACATTGAACGGTTAGAAAATATGTTATACATGAGCATTGAACCACTTCGTTCAGGATCTGTTGTTGTCGATGGCACTCCATATAATCTAAGCGACTTATCAACTAAAGGATGGGATAAAACTACAGTAACACCATTTCCATTTAATGAAAAACATTTGACACATAAATACAATGTGATAACTAATAGCGAAGTAAATGCAGAAACGCTTGCTAAATTAAGATCTGCACTTGCTAGTAAACATGGTCTCGCTGGCTACTGGGAACAAAGCATTGGAAGACTTAGTTATCGTTCTTCAAATAAACCAACATTAAGATGGAATACAACTACAAAAAATGATTATATATGTGAACAAGGAAATGATACTAATTCGGTGTTTTCATTTGAAACTGATATATTCAATTATGACTATAGAACAGGAAATGAAACTAAGCAAGATGCTAGATTGGAAATAAATAGTCTAAACGATAAACTCCAAGATGCTTTAGATGGAATTAATGGCGAGAACAGTACGCATTTAATAACTGCACTTTCTGATACGATAACAAGTCAACAATCAGAAGTATTCACAAGAAAAGTTGACTATAAAGATATAGATGTGGATGATTGGAGAACACGTTATTTCCATAAAATAGTATCTGCAGTTGATACAGAGTATCCTAATGTTGACGCATCAAGTATAGAAAATTTGCCAGAAGGATTCAGTAAAAGATTCTATTGGGGCCATGAATTCGGAATAAATAAACGCGATGGAAATGAACTTGATTTATTTATGAGTGATGGTTTATTTGCAGAATATGGTAGCTATTCTGAAGGACATAAATATTGTAACGCTCATCCAACTCTTGGAAGATATTACAGATTAACACCCGATGGAAATAATGCTTTTGATACAGAAGGTAAAGCTATATATGGTCGCGCGCTAAATATATGTGAAACACATTTAATGTTTGGATGTACTACTCCTGATGAGTTGCATGTCGATAGTTCTACTATAATCTTGAAAAATGCTACAGGTAATGAATTGTCAGGATTAAGTGGCAGCGCTTATATGGGAGTATTAAGAGCCAATGCAATTGCTGGAGTATCACCTAGTTTCTCAAGGTTATCTGCAGATGCATTAACTGTACTGAAATGGAATATTACGACAAGAAGAAACCGTAATTTATACATGGATCCTAATTCAGAGATGCACTTCACATATGGGTCCAGAATAACCTCAGAGAATGTCTTTACTCCATCATTAACTCTTCCTAAAGTTGATACAGCATTAGCTGACAATATTAAAGTTCGTGCAACATCTATAACTCCAGAAGATAATGAAGATTGGACATCTGTCTCCTTAATAACACACGCTAAAGCTGAAAAATTAATCGAGGAAGCTATTGGTGATATAGATATTTCTACATGTGTTAAATATGGAGATATTTATAACACTACAGTCGAAGGTTCTACAACTACAGTATACAGCACTGAATATATTAATAACCAAATCACCAACATTAATAACACAAGCGTAACAACTAAAACATTTAATGTACCATATTCTCAATTAAATACTGGAGGAATACAATCATTCTCAATAACCGCAGAACAAGACGATGCTATGCATGATTCAGATAAATTAGCTAAGATTACAATAAAGGATGGATATAATGATGATACAAATGATTTGACAACAGTAATTAATGGACAGACTATAAATATAAACAACAAAGATGGAACAATAAATATAAAAGAGGGTACATGGTATGATAGTGCCGAAGACGGTTATACGGTCGGAAAAGATATTCAGGTAGAATACATTTCAGGTAGTGCGGATGATAAAATAATTCGTTCAAATAAAACATTTAATTATATATCGAATAATTACGATTCAGTAACTATTGACAATAAAACATATAATATTACTAATCTAAGAATCATGAACTATGAAGCGGATACGGTGGAATCTAATGTATTCCACGATCAAGCGAAGGTTATTACATTCGATGTCATTACAGACGTTGAAATTGATGAACATAAATTAAGATCTGCATTATTGTCATTATTTAGTAGAAATAACGCAATTCAACAATATAATTTCAGCGAGTATAGGTTTGGTCAATCATCATTTGTGAAACCAAGCATTCAATGGGATCAAGCCATTAATGGATATCATTGCGAATTAAATGGAAATAATACTAATGTAATGTTAAATGGTCTTAGATATTCATATGATTCATCGAGTGATAAAGAAACTGTTGATCATGCTAATCTAGAATTCAGAACCATTATGGATGAAATTGGTTCTGGTGATGAAATTAACCTTTCAAATAAGGTAAATGCAGTAGGTAATGCTATTGATATTCATTACTCGGATTATTCACTAGCATATAATTCAACAAATGGTGAAATAACTGGCGATATTGTAAATACATCAAGTGGATATGAAATAGGTAGTAAAGATAATCTATTACTAAACATTACTGATGAAAATAAATCAAAATTGGAAAACGTTCGCGAAGTGAAAGATACATCAATAGGAATCAATTTTGATGACACAATTTCATTTCGTTTATATGGTGCTCCTTATACGGTTTCAATTCATGTTACGAATAAGAATTACATCAATAATGATTTGACGGCGAATTCTCAATTGGAATTGGATTCTCAACGTTGGTATAGAATAACTGCAGATGTGTCTAGTTTTAATATTTCAACTACTAATGATGAAAAATTTAAAGTAATTAAAACTGCCCTAGAAGAGTATTATGATATTCATTGTGGTGGCTCTAGATTATACACGAATTTATCTACAAGTGAATCAATATGTTCATTTGGAAGTAGAACTAATATTCAAGATTCGGAAACATACGAAGGGGGAATAATGAAAGAAATTCAGATAGAAACAGATACAGGTTATCCTTCTATTCACGTTCATTCTGACAAGGTAATGATAGACACTTTAGATAACAGAGTTTATCAAACTCCTGGCATAACATTACAAAATGATCCATCTACTTATGCATTAACTAGAACATATAATGATGGTTCAATTGTTCATGTAGATAAAAATTACTCAGTATTAACATCAGCAGCATTAACATTTAATGAAGGAAATGTCTTAGATCCTGGAACTAATGGTTTAGAAATCAATGGTCCATCATATACATGCCCATGGACAAGCGGAACTCCCAGTAAACCTACATACACAACTCCAAATATTATAATGATAGATCAAAATCCAGATTACTCAGCGGCATTAGAACAAAAAGATAGAACTCTAAAAATAGATCCATCTGTTATAGAATTTACATCGAATGTATTAAATAAGAACAAATCATTAATCATTTCAAACGATAGTTATTCAGAAAATCCAGCGGCTGTATATGACTCTAGAGTTTGTAAAAGCGCTAGTATTCGGATCAATTCGACAACTCCATACAGAACTGAAGGATCTAATAATTACACGCTTTTAGATGCAGGACAACTTTCTGTTAATGTATTGAATTTAACAGGAAATTATACATTAACAACCGCCGATTCCATTGAAAGTTTCACGCAATTTTCTACAACTGGTGGAATAGATAGACAAATGCCAGATTATGTATATAGAGCAACGCTCGCGAGCGTTGAAAATACAATCAATACTATTGCTGATGGATTAACTATATTCCCAAATAACCCAATTATGAATAACATAATTGATAATGCTTGTACGACTCCAGATCCAGGAGATGTTACTTGGGACTTTAATGGAAGCATAATTGGCCGTTTAAATAACTCAAATGTCACATATTTAACACATAACACCCTCGTAAATTATCATAAAGGGTCATATGGTAGCAGAGATTCTGTAGTAACAGTCGATAGAACATTAATTATTAAGAATACAAGATTCGGAAATGGTGTGTTCAGCGATAACTCTGGAATTACTGCCGGAATATTTAAATTCGATTCTCCCACTAGTGAATCATGGAGATATATCATATTTAAGCGTGTTGTTCTTGAAGAATGCATGGTATATCATGCAACGACTGCAAGTTTTGGAAATATGACTATGGAAGAATTAGATATTAATGGATTGGATATGTCTAGATGCAGTTACATAGTACCATTTAAACTTTTAAGTGGAGCTACTACAGATTACATTCAACCGACTATAGTTAATTTCAATCCTTCGTTCTTAGATATAAATCCAAAAGTTTTGTATTGCCTTGATAATTATGAGACACCAAATTATAGCTTAGCTTCTATAGAGTTATCTAGGACCGACGGGTTCGTTCAATCTCCAATAACATTCACTTCTATCGGTAATTTACTAGAAATTGAGTACTGTAATGAACGTACATCTTCAAATATACTGCATCCAAGGTTCTTATTCGGATGGGAAAACTATAATACAAACTATAGGAAATCATTCTCAGGAAATGTTGGAGAAGATCTTATGATTCTTAATTTATCTAACATGTATTTCGACAACATTGTATACACTAATTTCAGATTCTATGGAAGTCCATATAATGAAAGAAAGATAAATGCCGCACATCCAGGTGGACTTGTTGATGTAATTCCTAAATGTACATTCTTAGCAGCCAATCTTCGTGAAGGATTAGTTTATGTTGAATATGATGCAACGAATCATTATCATGAACTAAGATATTACCCATACAAAGATTTTAAACAATATCCAACTCAGTCATCGTATCTAACTATAATGAGAGAGTGTACTACTGAAGCAGCAGCAACTACTCCAAGCACATTCTCAGGATATATAAAAACAGATTATTTCTCAGATGATGTCGCTTCAAATGGAACGGCATTTAAATACATCGCTGAAGATTCATTGGCACTTAGAAAATACCAAAACAAAGATGTTATAATGATTAATAATGCAACTACTTGGACAGAAACACGTGACTTTGATAAATTCTATATCTCCACAAATACAGGTAAAACACTTGCACTAGATAACCATATAATCTATGCTAATACAGATTTCGATGCAACGGTATGTTTAAGGCAACATGCTCATAAAAATGATTATATTCCATCTAATTATAATTCATTATCAAAGAGCAGTACTACAGTTTATTATCATGATGGCACAACTTCTTATGATAACAGTTTCATTCAAGTTATACAAGACACAGCCACAGATCGTTGGAAAATTCATATCGATGCCGCGGATTTAACACCAGATAAGATTGGATACATTAATATGTATGTATTCACAAAAACAGATAATTAATAAGCGTTTGTTTATGATACGGATCAATAATTCTATTATTTTGTTTTTTTAAAATGCAGCCTATTATCAAAAATATAGACCCATATATCGTCAATGGGAATGATGAATTTTTGATTTATTTGTCAAGCAAATTAGACCAACAAGGAGGAAGTTATATTGACAATACATTAACGATTTATAATGTAACATTAAATAATGTTTCTTTTGGCTATGCTTCTGTAAAAGAATGGATTTTAAATAATCGCCAAAATAGTAACGATGATGTAGCCTTAATTATAGATGGTACGCCAAAAGTTGAAAAATCGAAAAAAATAGAATACCATTATAATGGAACAGTTGCTTTTAATGGTGATTCTAAGGAATTGTTCCAGGATGCAGATATATTTAAATCTATTGATTTTACAGGAGGAAATATTATTCCAAGTGGTCCAGATTTCTTTGTCGAATTGTTTAAAGGTCTGACTAAATTAAAAAGAAATGGTACTATTAATGGTGATTTAAATGAAATAACGTCATTGAGATCCATGTACGAAGACTGTACTGGATTAGAAACAGTTGATTTTGAACAATTTTGTTTTAATCTATCGGGAAGCCAAATTACATCTCTAGAAAGAATGTTCGCAGGATGCATTAGTTTAACAGAAGTACTTGATACATTTGAAGAAGACTACTACGCAGATATGGAATCTATAGAATCTATGCGAGAAATGTTTGCTGGTTGTACCAGTCTTGAAAATATAACATTTAATGGATTTTGTGTTATGTCCGGTCTTAAATCCGTTCAAGGAATGTTTGCTGGTTGCATGAATCTTCAAACATTTAAAATATTAAATCCATTTACAGAACGTCCAATTATAAGACGTTTTGGAGATATGTTCTATAAATGCACAAGTTTACGGTCTATAGAATTGGTTAATGGTGAACAATATGCCTCATCAACTGATGCTTGTGATTTAAGCAGGATGTTTTATAATTGCACATCATTAGAATCATTTACATTTGATAATATTGGTGTCACAATCATCGATGATTTATCTAATATGTTCCATAATTGTTCAAACATAGTAGATATTGATCTCACAAATTTGCCATTATCATCGACTAAATCTGACATGAGTAGTATGTTTACCGATTGCGTTTCATTGGAAACATTAATAGTTCAAACTAATTGTTACGATGCAGAAAATAATCAATTAGTTGGTTCTGATCCATCTATTACTTGTGAATTAAAGGAACCACGTTATAAAATAGATCATGGTGATACCATAGAATTATATCTGGGTAAGTTTATTATAGAAACAAATCAAGATTTATATGAAGCTATCACCACTCCTGAATTAATTAATATAGAAGGAAGCACGATAACGTTAAATAATTCGGAATTTGTTTTAGGATCAGAAGCTACGTTTAATAATGAAGATGTTAAAAATAAGCTCATCGAACTTGGTACAACAGATATCGTTTTCAATAATACACTCATTTATAATAAACCATTTGCAGAGGCAGATTACATAACATCAATTTCATTTGAAGGTCACTCAGAGTTGAAACCAAATTATAATTTCGAAACTGATGAATTTGACTACAGTGGTCTATTCAGTTGCTGTCATTCATTAACTGCATTCAACTTTAATAACATAAATTCATTAACAGATTTGACTTCTGTTGATAACATGTTCATTGGTTGTTCTGCATTAACAGAAATGGATTTATCTGTATTTGCTCCAGCTGATAACTTACAGTCATCGGCATATATGTTTCAAGATTGCACTAATTTAACAACAGTAACGTTACCATCATGGATATCTACGTTAGATTGTATTACAACTGCAGAATCAATGTTTCATGGTTGTGATAACCTAATGACTGTAAATTATGAAGGCGATGATATTCATGGTGCTCCTTTAACTGTTTTAACTAATTTATTTGCGTATTGTTTTAACATAAAGGACATCGATTTATCCCATGTATTTCTTGATAATGATGATGAAGACATAAACATCGACGGAATCATTGATGGAACTGAAAATATTGAATCGATAACCATCAAATCAATTTATTATGACGTGTCGGTTCCTAATATGATTGCTGGAAAATATGAATTAGAAAAAGAAGTTATATGGACTGAATCAGTTGGAGATGACTGTATTAAACTTCATTTCACAGAGAAACCATTACCACCAAAACCTTCTAGTAAAGACAATAAAAAGAAACATGTAAATGTCCTTCCTCTTTTAAGATTTAAATTAGCTCAACGTAGACGCCAATTCGCAAGTACAACAAGTCCATTCTTGAAACATTCTCTAGCATCAGAAATAGAAGAATTAATAAGAGCTATAGATTACTACAGTAAAATATAAGCATATGCCTGTTTTTTTTTTGAATTAAAAATATGTCAAAGCCCGACCCGGCCATAATAACGAATAGTTATCGACTTAATAGCATAATAGATGAAACTTCATCAAAATATCATGTAAAGGCGCCACCATTAATTACGTTTATGTATTGTGAATTTCAAGCATCAAGTACAGCCTCATTTGCTAATACAAATGTTAAAAATGCAGTGATTGGATATGGGCTTAATTCTATAACTATAAATAATACATGCACATTACGGATGGCACATCCTGAATACCTATTCAAAGACAATGACTATATTCAAAATATCGACATCCAATGTGGCATGTTTTTAGATCCTGATGATGAAGGATCTTACAACTTTTCTAATTTCTGTTCTGGATGCAGTGCTCTGAAAACATTTAATTGTGCGAATGCAAACAATGAATGGAGTTGTTGTCACCTTGCAGGTATGTTCAAGAACTGTTCTAATTTGACTTCATTTACAATGGAAAATTATGCAGATTTAGATATATGCGAATCAGATGAAATGTTCATGAATTGTACGTCATTTGGTACTGTTGAATTATTTAATTTTGGTATGTATCCGTCTTCATGTAAAAGAATGTTCGCTGGATGCAAAAATTTAACATCACTATCTTTCCCAGGATTGTACATTGATAATATTGAAAGTCCAGATCAAATAGAAGGATTTCTAGATGATTGTCCTAGTTTAAGAACATTAATTTTAAATCAAAATACATTCGATCCAATAGCACAAACTATTGCCGGATATAAACTACCTCGTCCAATAAGTAACGTTGAAGAAATAGAATGTGATGGACGTGATTGTTATCAAATTACACTTGCAGATAATTTAGTGATAAACGATACAGAAGAACTTAAAGATGCAATTAATAATCCGATGTATTGTACTGTGGATGGAAATAAGTATTCATTCCAATTTGTTACTTTTCCATTCGAGTCCATAGCTAAATTTAGTGAAGTAGATACATTACCAAATACTTATGAATTAGAATTTACTAACAGCGAAATATTTAGTCGTACATATGGTTCATCTGGGTGGAAGTGTAATGTATTCAGTGGTGATGGAAGGATTGAAAGAATCGAATTTGATAATACTGTAAGTTTTATAGATAATTCTAATAATACGACAAAGATATTAGCACATTTATTTGCAAGTTGTTGGAAATTAAAATATGCTAATGTATGGGATACATTAAATTTTGAGTATGCAACAGACTGCCAAAGTATGTTTAATAATACAGATCTTGAAGTATTAAACATTAGTTGGTTATCAAGTATGGTTTCTCATACATATGTCATTAATTTATTTGTTGGAAATAAAAATGCTACAAGTATTGTTTGGCCAGAAAATAATTTAATTCAAGTATCAGGTTTTAATGCTGTATTTCAGAGTTGTGACTCAATTCCAGAAAAGATCGTTGTGCCTCCACTAAATTGCCCAAATCTTACAAATATGAGCGGAATATTCGGATTGATAGAATCGAAAACAACACCCGGAATTATTGAAATTTCGGAAGGATTTTCAGCTCCAAACTGTAACGATTTTTCATTTGCATTAAACACTAATGGACCAAATTATTTATCGAGTGATGTAAAGTTTATATTTCCAGAATCAAACCCATTTGCATCTAACAATATAAATGTCCGTATGTTATTCATGAATCGTGTCGGACTTACTGAATTTACATTTCCATATGAAATTTCATGTTCGAGTGCAATGATGGCCTTCCAGGGTTGTTCGAACTTAAAATCAGTTGATATGCGTAAAGTTTCTATGATGAATGGCGCAAGTATGATTAATTTCCTAGAAGGAACTGATGAACTAAAAACATTAATATTAAAGACATCCGATTATAATGCAGATAATAACCAGATATATGGGTTATATACGTTGCCAAAATTAGTTATAAAGAATGAAGAAATAGAACCTGGAGTCACGAAATTAACATTTGATGGTATACTAGAAATTCATAATAACGAAGATCTTCTTTTCGTAATGAGTTTACCTTCGCATTGGGAACTTAGCGATAGTGCATATCTTATAAAGAATTGTATCTTTGCAAAAGATTCAACGGCATCATTTTCAGATAACGAAATAAAACAAGAAATGATTGACTTATATGGTTTGAATTTTATCAATGTGAGGATATATGAAAATGCTGCTCGTTTATTCTCCAATAATGATAGATTAGGATTCGTTCATCTTAATGAAAATAATTGTCTTCTAAGATGTGATTTAAATGAAGAAACTGGTGAGTGGAATATAGATCACATGTTTGATAATTGCATTAAATTAGGAACATTGAACACCGAAGAATACGACATGGGATGCAATTTATGGGAATTAAATTTAGAAGGATTAACATCTGCAAGGTATGCATTCCATAATACTGGAATAACTTATTGTGATATGGAATGGATTTGTAATGCCAAGGTTTCATTAGTAGATGTCAGCTTTGTATATTCTGAATGTAAATCAATAGTCGCGCCACAAGATTTAGATTCGTGTAAATTCCCTAAATTAAAATATGCTGTTGGAATGCTCGCAGGATCAAGTATAAATAGTGTTTATATTCCAGATATATCAGCTGAAGAGCTTGTTGATGTCAGTGGAATGTTTATGGATTGTAAACAATTAGCAGATATAGAGGTCTGGGAAAATTTCTCAGCTCCAAAATTATGTAAATTTGATTATTTCTTCAAGGGCTGCTCATCATTGACAGGGCATGATTATGATGGTAGTGGTGAAACAACAATTCGGATTCCTGAAAATATAGTAATCGCAACAGATAATGTCAGTATGAATAGTTATTTAGAAGATTGTACTGCATTACAAAGGTTTAAATTCGTGAAAAATATTAACCTTTCAAGTGCATCTAGTATGTTAAAAGGTTGTACAAATTTATATCGCGGTACGATTGTCGGACCGAACTTCCTTACAATTAATAATTCTGAGAATATTGATGGAATGCTCGAAGGTTCAATGGAAAATATAGACTACATTAAATTAAACAATGATAACTATAATGAAGAAAATAATGCAATTAAAATAGCTAATGATGAAGAATATGTTATTCCAAAGGAACCTGTAAAAGTAGTTGTAGAGTATGATCGTGCACTTGAAAAATACATAGCAGAATTAAGATTCAATATAGATTATTTTGAAATCTTGACGAACAATGATTTAAAAGCGGCAATAGAAGACACTGCTCATTGTACAATAGAAGATAACAGGTACACTTTTAAATATTGTAGGTTCCCTGAAGAATCCGAGGCACAATTCAGAGATATTGAAGACCCACTTCCATCATCATATAGCATCGTATTTGATAATGTAGAAATTTATGAATCTGCTGAAGATTTGTTCTCTGCGGATTCGAGAATAACATCAATTAGTTTCTCTGAAAATACTGTACTTAGGTGTACTATACATTCTGATGAAGGATGGGGACTAACAAACGCATTTAAAGATTGTAGTAACCTAACAGAGGTAGATATGAGTTCGGTTAATTTAGATGGATTAATTAATGCTGAAAATATGTTTGAATCAACAGGAGTCACAGATGCTGATTTAACATGGCTTCCCAAAGCTAAAGATTTGAAATCTGTTGATGGAATGTTCAAAAATTGTGAAAATCTTAGTAGTATATCTTGGCCAGAACCATTATCTGTATTACCAAGTCTTCAGCACGCAGATAATATGTTCAGTGGTTGTACATCTATTGAAACTGTATCAATACAACCATTATTACTACCTAATTTAGAAACGACAGAGTTAATGTTTGATAGCTGTTCTAATTTAAGAGAAATAACAATCAATGATGGACTATCAGTTCCTAAACTTACATCTGTAGCATTCATGTTCTTAGATGGATCTGTTGGAGTAATAGATTTAGAAAATATTTTGATAAATAGAAATGGCATGAATTTCAATGGATTCTTAGAAAATAATGAAGATATAGAAACATTTACATTACAAAATGAAATATATGCACAGAATATTGCAGATATGTTTAATGGCTGCCGTAACATAAAACAAATAGACTTAAGAAACATGTTCATGGAAGAAATGGATGAAGAGGATCAATTTAATAATTTCTTAGAAGGATGTGAAGAGCTTCAAATACTTAGACTTAGAAGTCAAGATTATAACGAAGAAACACATAAAATAAGAGATATTTATTCGTTAGATGATGTTGGTAATGTTTTAGAATCAGTTTATGATGGAGAATATGTTACGATATACTTTGGAGAAATATTGGAAATATATTCGTATGATGACTTAGTTTATGCTGTAAATGATGAACGTTTTCATGTATATAATGATGATGAAACAGTTACATTTAAGCATCTCGCATTCCCTTCTGATTTCGGGTTTAATGATGAAAGCGTACCAGAATTACTAAACGGTAGAACTAACTTCATTTTCGATGATGTTATTGTCCATGGATCTTCAGAGAGATTGTTCTATGGATCAACTTATATTAAATCAATAATATTTAATGAAAACTGTGATGTTAGACCAGGTCATAATCCTGATGATGAAACATGGACTCTTACAGACTTTTTCAGCGGCTGCAGTTCTCTAGAGAATGTTGATATAAGATGCGTCAAAGAATATTTAGCTACTTGTACAGCAATGAACGGTTTATTCGCAGGAACCAAACTTCAGTTCATAGATCTTTCATTTATGGATGATCTTTCTTCATTAGAAGACACGAGCATGTTATGTGCTGGTTGCAATGAACTGATGTTCATTAAACTACCAAATGTAACAGAATATCCTAATTTAAGTTATGCGGACTATTTACTATTAAACTGTCCTAAACTTTTGTATGTAGAATTCCCTGAAGAATTAAATCTTCCAGAACTAATCTCAATCAATGATATGTTCGCGAATGATTCTTCATTATTAATGGTGAAATTCCCTTCAACATTGAATGCACCAAATCTTAATTCTGCAGCTGAAGTGTTTATGAGATGTAATTCATTATTAAAGGTAGAATTCCCTGAAGAATTAGATGTTCCAAATTTAACATCTACGTCTAATATGTTTGATGGATGTTCATCATTAATTTCACTATCAATACCACACTTCACTGATTTAGCTGCACTAACTAACACGAGTAATATGTTTTATGGATGCTCATCATTAGAAAACATTGGAATTAGATCCGATAATTATTCTGAACTTTCGTTTGCCAGTGACATGTTTAAAAATTGTTCTAACGTAGAAAACATAGATATTAGAAGTATGACATTTGATATCACAGATCCAACCAACTTAGAAAACTTTGTAGAAGGATGTACTAACTTAGAAACAATAACAATGAAAAAGAGTGAATATGACGCTTCTACAAAATCAATTAAAGGCCTTTATCCATTCCCTAAGGAAGTTAAATATACAGAAGATATTGACGAAAATACGATACTCATTAGTTTCATTGGAGAACCTGGACCTGTTCCTCCTGTTCCACCAACACCTCCTACTCCAGTTACTTCAAGTGAAAGTAATAAAAAGAAGGGCCTTGATCCGTTAGTTATGCTTCGTTTACAAGAAAGAAGACTTAGAATGGAAATAGCAAGTTCTACTAATCAATTACAAAGAATGAATTTAATTCAAGAACTTAGGAAGATACTTAACTTGATTGATTGGTACAGTAAAATGAGATAAATTATGGGTTTTAATGACGATATTACGAGAATTTATTTTTTAAGAACATCTCCGTTAAGCAATGACAGAGCTTATTCCACGCATTATTGAACCGCGTTTTAATACTCCACATTGTGAATTCTATAGAGTTAACTCTATGGATTTCCACATAATAAAGCGTCAATATCCAAACGATAAATTCAAGACTTTTGCAAATGGTTTTAAGTTACTCTTTATACATGAAGGGCTGGAAATTAGACATGTTTATATCGATGATAGTGAATTAAAACATAAAGCTAATGAACAAGAGTTATCACGTATAGTTAGCTATCTTTTAAATGGACATAGACGTTGTTTATATGTAATTACTTCCGACATTCATTTACAATACTTCCACTTAAGATTAATTACTAAGTTTGCAGAAGATACTCGTATTGGTCATGTCATTATTAATGGTGATGTATTTTATAGACGTTTATGTTTTCTATGCGATGAATCTAGTAGAATACCAATCACGGATCAATTTATCAACTTCATTAACGTTAAGTTATTACCACTTTTGATATCGAAGAAGGCTTATTGGATTCGTGGAAATCACGATATTGAAAAGGCGTGGACGCATAAGCAGTTAGTACATAAACCATTGAACTGGCCAATTATTGATAAATTAGAGTTTATTATCAATGGAAAGAAGTTTATTGTTCAACATGAAATGCCAGAATTAATCACTAATTATAATTACATAATCGTTGGTCATTCTTGTAATTATATGATAACCGATGAAATGAGACATAAATATACAACAGAACTATGTACAAACATATACATTAACAACTTTCATGATTGTTTCATAATCGATCCAGAAACGTATAAAGAAGATGGTGAATATACAATTCCTTATTGTAATATGAGTTTTACAAGAAAAGGTTATGAATTTACATTCAAATGTAATGAACGAATACAAACTATTGACATGGCAATTAATGGACCAGTAAATATATCAATGAGAGCAGTTCGTTCGAAAGTAAAAGACCCTGTGAAATATAACCGCGAAAGAATTGGCTTCATACTTATAGATCTAATTTACCAATCAGAAATGAGTAGAATTAGAGCCAATAGTAATATCATATGTACTAATAATTTTCGTTTGGGCGCTCCATTCAAACCAGATAGTGATAAATGGGATGCACCTGTCTTTAAATCATATGGATTTTGAAATAGAGACAGGTGCATACGTTTTTGTCTCATATAAATGATCATATATGCCTGTGGTATGTTAACTAAAAATAATGCCAAGTGGTCATGTACGTTTCATTTATCCAATAAAGATCCAATAAACATAACTGGTAAACAGAAATCAACACTAGATGAAGCTAATTTGCAGGCGATTGCCTATGGACTATGGTATTCATGGAATAAACTGAAGTTGAATGATGAGGAAATCATTATCGAGACAGAGCCTAAGTTCATCAAAATAATCCACAGTTCAGAACTTAAAATCGCATCAGTTTGTAGAAAGTTAATTTCAAGACTTGAATCTACAGGGAATCATGTTAAATTAGAAGCTAAGAATATTGTATTTATAAGTAAGCATATCTCTAATCATCAAGTGTTTTCGAAGTTATTTAAAGATGATAACAAACCAGTCCAAGAAATCGAAACATTTAAGGAAATAGAAGGTTATGTTAAGCCAATTGTTTTCTTGAAAATAAATGACCCAGAATTTTCATTATTCGAAGATTCGCACTGTCAAATTTATGCCATATCAACAGACGACTATAAATATTCACGTCCATATACATTTCCAATATTAGAACTCAGTCATAAAGGTTCATTAGGTGGATATAGAAAGTATGGAAGCATGGCACGTTCATGCTATTGTTTCAATGGTAATGAAAGAAATGCGTATGAATGGTTTTACAATTCATTGTTTAGAGTATTTAATTACGACAATATAGATCCAATCTCAGGAACTTTATTGCAGCAGGTAGATACATATTTTCACAAGATTGAACGTTATAGATTGAATGCAGCTTTATCTAATTGGGCAATGAGTAAGAAGATGATTGTGAAGTCAACAGATATCTCATCATTAGGTAGTGGAGGTTATAATTGTGTATTCAATGTTTCGAAAATAGAACCAAATACAGCTCTCCGTATACATACAAGCCCAGAATATGCATTTGATTCATTAGCTGCGAAAATATTAAAAGAAGAACATGATACTGGATTCATACATGTGAAAGATTACAATGAGAAGTTTTGTTGGGCATCAATACCAATATGTAAACCAATTCGTGAAAATGACTTCGATAATGATAAGTGCAAAGATATGCTTATGAAAATAAGACCTTTCATGATTAAACATCCAGAGTTATTCTTCGTTGATTACCATAAAGATAATATCATGGAATATAATGATGAATATGTAATCATCGACATTGATTTGAATCTAACTAGACCTGGACAATTCGAGAAAATGATTATGACAAACAAACTATCACAATTCATCGACAAAAACGTTCATATAGGATGGTCAATGATACCTTTAGCATGCGTTTATTTAAATAATAAAGGGCATCCTGTAACAAATACTACTGTTTCATTGTTTATACTTGAAGTTTATGAACTAGCTAACTATGAAAAATGGATTGTTTTCAATAAAGAAACACAGGATAAACTTGATGAACAAATTAAAAAGTGGATTAACTGAGCAGAACGAATACATGAACCTATTTTTTAAAGATATGAACATTACCGACATTAGAAATGACGGAGAAGATTCATTCTTCGAATGAATCAACTGAAACCTCCATAAAATGGATGAGAAGACGCATCGATGATGTGTCAACTATGTTCGCATCATTTGGAAATGAATTCGTGAAATTGAATGAATATTTAAGTATATCAAAGGTTAATGAGTTATATGTTTGGAAAGATGGACTCTTTGAATTAAGACTGAGAAATCCATCTCAAGACGTTATTAATGCGTTTTATAAACTGAAATCGGATTTACATGGCGTTGATGTGAAAACAGATAAGCTTTATGAATTTAAATCTAGAGCTAATATTTCATACTCATTAACGCCTTCATTCATTAGAAACAATCATGAAGAATGGATAGATACCTTGTTTGGTAATGATTCATTATCATTGTCTGGAACCACAATTCATCGTTCATTCGTTGCTCAACATGATGGAAGTGTTAAATTAAAGCTTAAAACACGAACCGAAAACAAATCCATATTGGACGCATATGTCAAGACAATTGATTTCAAATTAATGCAAGATGTTTCTGATCCTAACATTATCGATCTCAATCTAATTAGAGATCATGGAAGCTATATTAAAAATAACGTCGCTTATTTTGATGAAGAATTCCTGAGCCATCTCCATTGACGTGATGGATAAACTCTCTTTTTCGTACATAGTTGTTTCATTTGTTTGTTAAAGTCAGTTGCTTTACATGGATCTGTTGTCGATTTAGTATACAAATCATAAGCTTCTGTACATAATAATCCATCAGAAGTAATATTTTTATCTACGAATTCACGTACATCATCGTCAATATAAATTTCCTTAGTAATTTCTTTCTTTTCTTTAGCTTTCACTAGAATCTTTTCATTATTCTTGTTTCTAAGTATTGTGCCATGTCTATCTACTTGATATAAATCAGCACATATATGATAGAACATTGCTTCTGTGATTGGTTTATTTAACTTGAATTTCTGATTAATATTCGTGATCATGTTAGTTAATAATACTGGAGATGAAATTGATTCAGAAACAAATGAACGTATATCATTGATTTGTTTCTTATCGATTTTATATCTAATTTTCGATAAATCAACGACACGCTTTGGTACTTCTTTATCTAATTCTTCTTCATCAATATATGGTGCAAGAAACTCTCTAAATTCATTATCGTCGATGTATTTAATAGTCCATAATTTCGAATATTTAACTTCTTTATCCATTTCTATTGATTTATTAACTATCAGTACTCTTTCCCATTGAGAAAATTCTTTACAGAAGTTTCTAAATCCTTCCATTGATTTCATAGTTAACGGAGTCTTACGATAACATTTACATTGCCCGAGTAATGTTATATCTGGTGCAAATAAATCTATTCCATAGTCTTGTTTTGTTAGAGAATAATTCTCAGTTGTTGTATATTTATAAATAGGATAACCAAATTTCTTCCATGCAAATAACTCAAACATATCTCCTATAAAACGTTGTGATTTGCAAGTATGTGTATCCGTATATGTTTTAATAACATCATCAACAGAAACGTTTACTTGAAATTTATGCTCCTGAAGATCATTTATAAATGAAACAAATTCGCTAATATTAGCAATTTCATATTCACTTCCTCTAATAAATTTTGAATGAGTTATATGAGTCGATCTCACATAGAAATATATAAGTTGCTTCATTCTCATTGCATTATAAACGTTATTTATTATTGTACATCTTGGATAATCATTTGGATCTATTGTTGTTTGGAAATATCGTAATCGATATCTATTTTCTTGTTTTAATGGAATAATTGATATACTTCCAGGTCGGTGATGATCTTGTCCTTTATTTGAATTCACATCATTAATAATAGCTTCATCTCTTTCTTGAGTTAACCTCTCGATTAATTCTTTCTGGTCCTCATTTTCTTTAATCATTCGCTCATTTAGTAATATCATTATTTGATTCGTATATTGGTAAAAGTATGGATTCACAGCACAAGCAACGAATGTAATAAATTCTGTACGTCCATATTGACCACGCACCTCATTTCTGTATTTACTATCTACGCTATTGAAAATACCTAATTGATTTAGAGTTGTAATGTTATGCTTTAGTTTTAAAACATCTAGTTTATCATGTTCATTTTCTGATGTTTTTTGTTGGAGGACATGGTCGTTCGCGACAGATAAATCATCACAGCATTTTTTGTCTTTGACTGCAAGAGCTAAATAGCTCTTGCAAAATTCTTCAGTAGTTAATGGCGAAATCTTATGAACAGATTCACTATCAATATAACTTTGAATTAATACGAACAACCCACTATTATTCTTAATGAAATCCTTGAATTTATATGTTCCTTTATAACAGGAACCTTTTATAGAATTAAAGAATCGATTGTAATTGATCGTTCCATCTTTTTCACGAATCATGATTTCGATTCCATGAAAGGTGCTGAATGAAAACGTTTCTTCATTTGATGTGAGTACTTCTTTAGCTGACATCTTTTGTTGGCGCAAAAAATAACGAATTTAAAACAAAATAGGTCTATATAAATACAGATCCCAGTCAATCATTGACCTGTAGTTTATACTGTTCCCTGAGGGAACTGTATTTTTAAAGTCAATTAATGTTGCTTGATTTTCCTCCAAGATACATATCTAAGGTTATAACTAAGATTCCAAAAGAGTTAAGATCAGAATTACTAGAGTACTGGATTATGTGTGTCGTAGCTGCTTTCGAACACAATCTTTATAATGGCGCCAGTGATGATGAACTGAAACAGTTTCTCGTTAGAATTACACTTGAAATCATATTGATACAAGATTATGTTGAAATAGATGACTATGTAGAAGAGAGTCTAAATAAATGCCTGAAAATGATAGATAACAAAGATTCTGCTGATGAAAGAAATACATTGGAAATATATGAATTATATAAAAGCAGATATATGAGTTTATTGAAGTAACGCAAAGTGATTTTTTTTAAGAAACATTCATCGTTAAATATGTCGATGGATTTAAATGAATTTCTATCTGTAATCCGGGAATGGATTAACCTACATAATTTCATTGTAACCCTTGATATAATAAACATAGAAGAAATAGATTACAAAGGAAATAGAATCACATTAGATAATTTCATTAATTATGATCTTATAGATAATGAAATATTACATCTTGCATGGAATGATAAAACTATAGATGAAAGTAAAGAAGATATTCAATCGCTGAATAAATATTATATGAATAAATATGGCACGAATAAACACGAAGAAAGTAATGCATATGTAATAACCATGAAACCATATGACTATGCTCTTAATAGGATCGTTAATTATATTGAAACGGCTTCTATATTTACATCTAATATAACGGATGCACCAGATATTGATAGTACAATTGAAACATTTGAGAAAATAACTAAGACACTTAAGTTTTGGAAATGGATGAGAGCGAAAATATTTTAAACTTTATTGGAATAAATGAATTATATAAGAACAGGTACATGAGTCTGCTGAGCTAACGAAAAATGATTTTTTAAGAAATAATCATCGTTAAATATGTCGATGGATAAGATATTTGAGAGTGAACAAGTACATATTATTAATAGACCAAAGAAACATCAAGGTTTTAAAATATATAGCCGCTATCAGTTCTTTAAATTCTTTAAGAAGAACATTAGCCGTGTCCTTGATTTGATTATGAATGAATTTGGAAGTGAAGAACCAAGACCAGAAAGGATTATATCATTTCTGGAATTAATAATACATCAAACCCAACATTACTGTCACTATCAACAAGCTGAATTTATTGATACGTGGATTACTACTATTTTAAAGAAACAACCTAACAAAGAAATGATAGATTTCCATGACGATTATATTTCGAATCTGGAAGATAATGAGGTCGGAGATGAACATGATATAGATTCTTTGAAATCAGTTATTGCGCATTCTAAAGATAACCCCGATTTCTTAACACCAATCGAAAAGTTAAAAACAATATTAATGGCGAAAGATTTTAAATCACCGAGTGATGATATCTATAAAATCATGCATACTTTAACAGGGTATGAACTAATGTTGATGAAGGAAATGTCTAGGTATCAATTTTGGCAGTGGTCGAATGATACATTTGAAATATTAAGGTATTTCTTACCAGGAGTTACGTCTCCATTAGTTCCGTTTGTTAATAAAGAATTAGATTTAGACATCATTAATTATGAAATGTATGAAGAATTTAAACCAGACGTAGTATGTAATAAACCAAACGATGAAGATGTACATAAACTAATGCACTACATGGCGTGTTCGATTTATAATGTTTTCATAGAAGCGTTTCATACAATTGATTTACTAAAAGAATTTTCTAAAGTAGAACTTCCAGAAGTTGATATAACGAAATCATTATTTGATGGAGATAAATACTTAATTGAGAAATGTTCGACCGAACTACAAATAAGAACGTATATGTATGATGAAATGCTGATACGGTTGCAAGAATTAATTTTATGTGATATTAGAAAGCAACCAATTAGAGTCTTATTAACAATTGATCGAGACACTCACCGGCATTTACGTACTGTACTTGGTAAAGAAAATATGAAGAAATTTGGACAAATGTTTGAATAAGCACAGCCATATAATTATATTTTTATATAATAAGACAAATTATTCCGTGCAGATAAGTGGAAAACTTTATTGGAATAAATGGAGTGGTGACGGTAACGATTCTTTTTGTGCATTTATTGAAGTCTCTGAAATTTAGAATAGTTTATTAATGTTTTAAATTATGCATAAAATGGTCAAAGTTGTTTGGTATTAATGGAGTGGTAAACGTAATCTTCATTGAAACTATTTTTTTAAAAGAACGAATATCATGTCAGAAAGATTTATTACAGATGATGCCATTCAAACAGAAATCAAATGTTTCAAAGAAATATCTGGAAACAATTTAGGATGTTTATGGTCGGAATCTCTAATTCGTAAACTGTTTAATTCTAGATTCAATATAAACCTGGTTCGAATTTCATCTGAACCAGGTTCAATGGATTTATATGATAAAAAATTGAAAATCAGAGTTGAAGTCAAAGCGTTAAAAACTGAGAAAAAGAATGTGTATGATAAGAAGTTCAGAGAGGATTATAAACGGCATCCTAATGATAATTTATATATCTATGTAAATATATATGGAACAAATATGTCACATTTCGCTGATAAAGTTTTCTTCTTATATGGTCAGACTTTTACGAATGAAATGGCAGAAATTTTGGATGCGACAATAGATGCAATACGTCATATGGATGGTTCTTATACAAGAATGAATTCCGATTCGGTTACTTATGCCGATTTTCATTCAACCAGTCTAACAAAAAACTTAGACCCTCGACTATATAAGATGCTCAAAGGTATTTCAGATTTTATTCTGTCTGAAGAGAATACAGTAGAAGAATCTACAACTGTTAATAATGAAGAAGAGAATACAGTAGAAGAATCTATAACTGTTAATAATAATGAAGAAGAGAATACAGTAGAAGAATCTATAACTGTTAATAATAATGAAGAAGAGAATACAGTAGAAGAATCTATAACTGTTAATAATAATGAAGAAGAGAATA
>JAEEGL010948574.1_pt1 | contig 23704 bp, 19 predicted proteins | sample 9134231 | NCBI WGS metagenome assembly JAEEGL01 (sample SAMN16246548, study PRJNA631951) | gut metagenome | biome: gut microbiome; feature: rumen; material: fiber-attached | host: Bos | place: Iran: Karaj | collected 2018-10 | reverse complement strand
TCCAACTTTACTAAATTTAGTAGCTGCTACTTTAACAAATGGAATATCAAGTTTTTTTGCAATTGCTTTAATAATAGCTGTTTTACCAGTACCACTAGCACCATCTATAAAGATTGTTGATTTTTGACTAGCTGTTAAATCATTTATATCTATTAAACATTGATTATTAATAATGTTTAAAAATATTTGTTTAGCAGCTTCTTCTTGTCCAATAAACTTTCTAGATAATTCATCCATTAAATCCCATGTTTTTTTATTTAATAGACGAGATTTAACATCTTCATCAGGTTTAGCTAATGGTTTTACAATATGCATTTCAATATCAATTGGATTTAATGGAGGTAAATCAATTTGTCGATGTTGGAAACCAGGTGGAGTTATGAAATTAAAGAAACTAGATCTATCTTTTCTTCTTTCAATTAAATCTTCTTGATCTAATTCTATACTACCATCTAATTCACATTTTGTCTCTAACGAATTGAATAATTTACTAGTAAGTACATCAACAAATTTAGGATCGTATTTTTTCATAAAATCTTCAATTATGTTACTTCCTGATACATTATCCAATCTTAAATAACTAATAATTGATTCTGGTTCTAAAAAATGTAATATTTTAGGATCTGAAATACTAGAAAAAAGATTTTGTATATAAAAACGAAATGACTCATCATAGAATTCCTTATAATCTTCTTCTTTAAATTCGCCAATTTTTTCCAGATCAATATTTAAAAAATCTTCTGCCTGTGATAATTTTATATCAGCATAGTTTTGATACAAATCATTTAATTCTCCAGTCATTAATAATGGTGCAAGAAATAAAGCTATTACTTTCTTATCGATATCAGTAAGAATAAAAGATTCAGAATAGCCTACACGATATCTGTCCTTATTTTCATAAGTAATATGCTTATCTTTAATTGCATTATATATTTTACTACTATTATTAAAGTATTCTTTTGTTACCTCATTTAATTTATCATATTCAAACATTGTCTTATCTACTATTTTCATTTTTCACCTACTATAATCATTATATCATAAAAAAATAGTTAAATTAAACTATAAATTGAAAAAAAATTAATCATATTATATAATTGTTTAGTGAAAGAAGTGGTTGTGTGAAAAAGAAAGTATTAATTATCTTAAGTATTATAGTTTTTATTCTTTTAATAACTTTTATTTTATTTATTTATCCAAGAATAGTTCATGGAAAAGATATTAGTATTATTAAAAATAAAATAAAGTTAGTTGATAATTATCTTGTTAATAATACTGGTGATATAAATAAAATTAAAGAAGAGTTAAGTAAGGAAGTTGCATCAAGTAAAAGAAATAATATGGAAAAAGCTACTAATAATTATTTAAATAGTGTTATTAATAGTGTAAGTAATTTAATCTCTGTTGATGAAAAAAATAGAGTTAATTATATATATAGTGAATCAAAATTAAAAGATACTTTAGATGATGATTTAAAATATTTAAATGAAATTAAAGAAAAGATTACTAAAATTAAAGAAGAATCTAATGAATTTAAAGAAGTTAATGTTAATAATTTAAATGATGATGAAAAAGATGAATTACTAGGTTTATTTAAAGAAAACTTTGATATTGATCTATATTATAAAATAATTGCTGATTATGATAAAAATATTGATCAGTATATTGCTGAATTAAAATATTTAAAAGATAATAAAAATACTTGGTCAAAAGAAGATAATAAAATAATATTTAATAAACGAAGTAATTATAAAGAATATAGTGATATTTCTCGTGTTAAAGAACATAATAAGTTTGAACTTATTAAAGATGAAACATCTCCAGTTATAACAGCAACTGATATTACTATTACTAAAGGAACTAGTTTAGATGTTAAAAATAAAGTTAAATGTGAAGATGCAGTTGATGGAAAAGTAGAATGTAAAATAGATGGAAGTTATGATATTAATAAAACTGGTACATATTCTATTAAAATAAAAGCAACTGATGAGAGTAATAATACTAGTGATAAAACTATTAAAGTAATTGTTAAAGAAAAAGAAATTAGTAATAAGCCATATTATATTGAAGTTATTAGAAATCAAAATATTGTTTTAGTATATGGACTAGATAGTAATGGTAATTATACTAAGTTAGTTAAAACATTTATTGCATCTGTTGGTAAACCTATTACTAAAACTCCTTTAGGTACATTTAAAACTAGTGATAAAGCTAGTTGGGGATGGTTAGTAGGTAATATATATGGTCAATATTTTACAAGAATACATGGTGATATATTATTCCATTCAGTACCATATGAAAAGAAGAATAAAAGTACATTAGAATGGGAAGAATATAATAAATTAGGTACACCTGCTTCTAAAGGATGTATTAGAATGACAGTAAGAGATGTTAAATGGATATATGATAATTGTCCGCGTGGTACAACAGTTAAAATATATGATGGAAGTATTCCAAAGGGAGTAGTTAAACCAACTGCTCAAAAGATTAGTGCTGATAGTCCTAATAAAGGATGGGATCCAACTGATCCTGATAAGAATAATCCTTGGAGGAAGGGATAGTTATGAATTATCAATTGATATTAGATGAAACATTAAAGAACTTAAATGGTGTACCAAAATTACTTCTTCATGCTTGTTGTGCACCTTGTTCTAGTTATTGTATTGAATATTTAAGTAATTATTTTGAAATAACAATATATTACTATAATCCTAATATTGATAAAGAAGAAGAGTATGATTACAGGTATTCTGAATTAGAAAGATTTATTAAAGAATTTAAAACAAAGTATCCTGTTCATTTAGTAAATGCAGGTTATCATAAAGAAGACTTTGAAAAGATAGCTAAAGGACTTGAAAATGAACCAGAACGTGGAGCACGTTGTCTTAAATGTTACAGGTTAAGACTTGAAAAGAGTTATCAATATGCCAAAGAAAATAATTTTGATTATATAACAACAACTCTTACTTTATCACCACATAAACCAAGTATAGTTATTAATGAGATAGGTAGTGAATTAGAAAAAATATATTCTGTTCCATATTTATATTCTGATTTTAAAAAGAGAGAAGGGTATAAAAGAAGTATTACATTATCTCGCGAATATAATTTATATCGACAAGATTATTGTGGTTGTGAATATTCTAAAAGAGATAGAAATTTATTACATTAAAAACACTAACTTAAGTTGGTGTTTTTTTTTAATTGACTTAAAAAGGCCTTTGTGTTATAATATGCAGCCGTACGGACAAGTTATATACAATTATTGAATTTGAAAAGGAGAAAATATAATGAATTCAAATTATGAAAAATATCCAAATATTTTTGTAAAACCACAAGAAATTGACATCATGTATAGTGATAAATGTACGCTTTATCAATTAAACTTTAATGGATTAAAAGATATTCATGATTTCTTAGTTAGTAATCCAGAAGTTAATACTGAAGTATTTAGAGAACTAGTTAGAAATAAAGAAAGTAATTATTTCTTTGGTTCTTCATATGAAGATGCTTTAGATAGTTTAGTAAAAGAAACAAAAGTAAAAGAAGAAATTATTGATAGTATTAATGAATTAGCTAGTAAAGTAGATGAGAGATTAATTAATGAATTAGATTCTGAAAATAAAACTGTAGATATTAATGTTTCTCTTAACTATCCAGCAAATGGATCAGAAAGATCTATGTTAAATCGTGCAATTATTTTAGCTAGTGTTATTAAAGCTTTAGAGGATAAAGGTTATAAAGTTAAATTAACTGGTGTATCTTTATCTAAATCATTATCATATACTGAAATGTTAGATATTAATGTTAAATTAAAAGATTATGATGAAAAACTTGATTTAGTAACATTATTTAAAGCAACAGATACAAAATCATTCTTAAGAAGAATTTTATTTAGTGTAACAGAAACAACTGATGTTAAAGGGTATAGTTGGGGAGATACATATGGTATAAATGGATCAACAAGTGATTTATATAGTGTTATACCTCAAAATAATCCATCTTTATACTTTGATAATGCTGAAAAATTAAAAATTTATGGAGATATTCTAGAAAATGATTTTGATGAATGTATAGAGACATTATATGAACGAATTGAATTAGACAAAATGACTGAAATGTTCAGTAAAAACTGTGTATATAAAGAAATTGATGATAGTTTACTAAGAGGTAAAAGATAATAAATAATAAACAACCTACGGGTTGTTTTTTATATCAAAATAAACTTTTTCTTTACAAAAGGATTAAAATGTGGTATAATATACGTCTCGTATAGGTGGGTTATGAACTATAATGTAATGAGTAAAGAATTAATTGATATTAACAAGATTAAAAATCTTGAGTATATTAGCTTTTACGATTTCACTGTTCCAAGAAAAGACAGTAATGATGGTCGAAGAGTTATTGCCCCAGCTTTAATGGTTAAAGCTGATGGTAAAACATTCAACTATTCTGTTATGGATAAGTGTTTCGTACAATATGTACACAAGGTTATTTCAGTTTATAATAAAGAAAGTAAAATGGATTTAGATGATGAAGCTGTTCCTACTTTAATGACTGAAAGAATTGTTATTGATGATAAGAGTAAAGCTATTCTTGAGAAAGCTAGTTTCCTTGAAGGAAAAGAAATTACAGGATTCTATGATGGAAAAGATGGTTATGATGATACTCTAATATTCCAAATTGATGAAATAAAGAGTATTATGGACATCATTCGATATGTAATTACTGATTTCTCAAAATCATCTGATATAAATATTAAATTATCTAGTAATTATAGTGGTTATCATGATTACTATTGTATAGATAGTGAGATTGATGGTATATATACTAATTTATCAATTTATTATGAAAAATTAAATGAAAATGAATATCGTGTATCAATTGGTAATTTAGGTGAACCATGTCGACCATATGTAGTTGATATCCACTTTATGGATAATCGAATTAGTATCGTTGGTAAGTATAAAGATACAGTAATAGCTAACGAATTTAAAATCGATGAAAATGGTGCTATACATTTAAACTATGCATATCGTGATGGTAAACAAATTGCTTATGAAGTAGTTGATTTAGAAGAAGTTGACTTTAATCATAAGAACTTAATTAACTTGGATCGAGATAATGAATTTACTTGGTACAAGTTACCATGGAATGCATATATAGGAAGAAATAGTAGTGTTAATGAAGTTGATCCAACTACTCAAGTACATACAAATCAAGTTATGTATTTGGATATGATTGATGATAATTTCTATAAAAGAGAGTTTTATACTAAGAAATTATTAAGAGAAAAGACAGCAACACAAAGTAGATTTATCTTAACTGTTGATGAGTTAAGAAAAATAACTTTCGGATTTAAACTAGATGATGATAATTACTTAGTTGAAACAAGTTTCAAAAAAGCTTTAGGTGATGGTGAATATCAAGAAAAATATAATAATAGATATTTCTATCATTTAGCTCATACACAAAGTTTAGAAGGAATTACAAGAGAAGATTTGATTCCAATTACAAAAGATATAATAGAAGATAGAAATGACTTATTAAGAGAAGAAAAAGTAAAAAGAATAGGAGAGAAGAAATAATGGCAGTGTTTGATATGAATAATAGGTTTGGTTTTATGAAAGGTATTGGTAAAAATGGTAGATTTAGTGAGATACTACAAGCTATCAATAGTCGTTCATCAGCTTTACCTGTTGAATTTAAAGAATATTTTAATGATTATATTAATGGGGTTAAACAAGGATCTCGTAATAATGACTTTTATGATGATGAATTGTTAGAAAAAGTTGTTCTAGAAATAATTAACTATAAAGGATATGCTCTTGGTAAATATAATCCTGTAACTTATTTTGAAAAGTTAATTTCACGTTCTAAAGTGGTTTTCCCATTTGGAACTAATACTGATGGTTTTGAATTGTTAAAAGATTTATTTGTAAGTAGTATCAGTACAGACACTGAATTATTTAACGATAAACTATTTACACTTTTCGATGATAAGAGGGATTATGTTGATATAATTCATCTAATTACAGCAGATGAAAGATTAGTTAAACATCTAGATAAGATTAATGAATTTGCTCTTGAAATGTCAAGAAGTGTTCAAAATCAAGATATCTTAAAAAGAGAGATTGTATCATTCCTTAACGTTGTTCCACGTAGTGATAATATTAATACACTAATTGAAACACGTATAGCTGATGCTAATAAGAAATACGGAAGATATGATGTTGATGAAAAGAAATTATCTTTAGCTGTTGATGAATATAATAAAGCTCGTGCTATTTCTAAGAAATTAGATAGTCAAAGAGAAATAATTGATAATCATGAAGCAGCTATTAAAAGAATGAGTGAAGCTGGTAAAAAAGGCGTTGCTGATGCAGTTGCTGAAGGTATTAGTAGTATTGATAACCATGTTGCAGAAAATAAAGAAGTATTTATTAAAGCAGCAGCTGAAAGTTTAAAAGATGTTCAAAATGATATGAAACTTCAAGCTCAAAAAATATTACGTAAAGAGATTGAAGAAGCTTCATCTAAAATTAATGAAATTAAAGTTGTAGCAAGTGGATTAGCATCATCAGTTACAGATGATATGTTAAGATATCAACAACAAAGAGATGAAATTAATAGAATGCTTGATGGAAAACAAATTCAAAGCATAATTTCTGATACAAAAGATATGAAGGAATTAAAGCAATTAATTGAATTCTTCAAAGCAAATAAAGATAAAATTATGACTGGTGTTCCAGTACTAGATGCACCAGCTACTAATGCTGAAGGTGAGGCTCCTGTTGCAGTAGCAGCTCCTACAACTCCAGCTACAGGATTCTATATTCCTGGTAATGAACGTTTAGTTGTACCAGTAAGTGCAAATATTATAATTCCTGAAACTATTAATTCAGAAATTATCTCTGCATTTGATGAAAGAATTCCATTCAAGAAGAGATTTGATGCTATTAAAGCTAAAATGGATAAAATGGCTAAAGAAGGAGTAATCTTCCACGTAATGACTGAAGAATTAATCCGATGCATTATGGAAGGTGACTGGCCTTATATTTGGGGAGCTTCTGGTTGTGGTAAGAGTTATGTAGTTGACCAAGTTGGTGAATTACTAGGTCTAGATGTTGTAGATAACGGTAAGATTACTGATAAATATAGTATCATGGCTTATAATGATCCACATGGAAGATTCCGTGCAACTCCAACATTCGTAGCAGTTGTTTATGGTAAATTATTAAAATTAGATGAGTTCGATAATGGTAATAGTGATACTCATGTTGTATTAAATGAATTATATTCAAAATCATGGGAAGCTATTAAAAATCCAGATAAGAAAGTATATGTAACTTTCGCTGAAGACATGCGTGTTCCAGTACATCCTAACTTTAGAATGGTTGGTATTGGTAATACAAGTGGTGAAGGTGGAAATGACCTATATAGTGCTCGTGGACAAATCGACGAATCAGTACAAGAACGTTGTACTCCAATTAAATGGTTCTATGATAACCAAGTTGAAAAGAAAATTCTTGCTGATGCACCTGCATGGTATGATTTAACTGTTAAATTCCGTAAAGTTTGTGATGATTATGCAGATTATCAACATGTTGATTATGTACAGGGTGTAATTACTACTCGTGATGCAGATGCTATTGCTAAATACATTCGTCATAATAGTAAATCACTAGAACAAGTATTAAGAGAGAAATTCGTTCAAGTAAAAGATAAGAACTACTTAAATTGGATTATTGAACATATTCAAAGTGTATACAATATTTCTGGTACATCAGATATAGAAGATACTAAAAAAGCTCTTAGTGAATATACTTCTAAAGAATTAGGTAAAAAATTAGTATACGTTGCAAATTGTGCAATGAATAAAAGAAAATAAAAGAAAGTAGGTTAATATGGGACAAAATACAAATTATGAAAGATATCCTCTTAATGTATTTAAACCAGAGGAAATAACTATTAATCGTAACAGATACAAATATTATTTAGTAAGATTTGATAATCTCTATGAATTACATGATTATTTAAAAAGTAATCCTAATGTAAACAAAGAAGTGTTCCATGAATTATCTAGTAGAACTGGTGGAGAGAAATTCGCTGGTATGCCATATGAAAAGGCAGTAGATGATTTAATTAATTCAGAAGATACAAAGTATTTTGAATTCGTTAACCTAATTAAAGAAATAATCAATGTTAAACATGGAGATACACATAAGTATAGAACTGTTTATACTTTAGCTGGTGGTCATATTAATACATCACTTTATTCAGCAGGTGTACCACTATGTTATGAAACAGAGGAAAGAATTACAAAACCAAAATATATTACATTATATTCAGCACTATCTTATTCAGGATCAACTATTGATGAACAAATATTTAATCGTGCAGTAATATTAATTAGTATTATTAATGCATTAGAAAAACGTGGTTATAGCGTTAGATTAAATGCCTTTGAGATGTCTAGTTGTGGTGATGAAGTAGTTAATAACGTTATTGGTTTAAAACAACATGGTTCTAAAATTAATCTTCCAGCTTTATATAAAACATCATTTAAAAAAGAGTTTTTAAGAAGAATATTATTCGGTGTATTAGAAACTGTTGGTGTTGAAAATGCATGGGGTGGAAGTTATGGTAAATCATGTGATGAAGGCTTTGTTAGAGAAGTACTTCATGTAAAAAATGAAGATATATATTTTGGAACTCCACAAGAGTTAGGTATCACTGGTGGTAATCTAGAAAAAGACTTTATTTCTGTATTAAAGAAATTAAAACTAGATGAAAACGTTGATATTAGATCTTTAAGTGATGATTTCCGTGAAAATGCTAAGAGATTAATAAAATAAATAAAAACAACCTTTATGGTTGTTTTTAATATAATTTTTTATAAAAATATGTTATAATTTACAAAGAGGTGGAAAGATGGATATAAAGGGATTAACTAAACAAGAAGTAGAAGAAAGAATAGAAAAAAATCTAGTTAATACAATTAATAATACTAATACTAAAACTATAAAAGAAATCTTTCTTACTAATATATTTACTTATTTTAATATCTTAAACGTTAGTTTAGCTTTAGCTATTTTAATAAGTGGTATTATCTTTAATAGATTTTTTTATTCATTAAAAAACTGTTTATTTTTGGGAGTAATAATTTGTAATACAACCATTAGTATAGTACAAGAGATTATGTCTAAAAAAACAATAGATAAATTATCAATAATATCTAGTATTAAACCAAAAGTATTAAGAGATGGTAATATTATTTCTATTACTCCAGAAGAGATAGTAATGGATGATATTATTAAATATGAATTAGGCTCACAAGTAGTAGTAGATTCTATTATTTTAACCGATTCAGTTGAAGTTAATGAATCAGCTATAACTGGAGAAGCTAAAACAGTTATGAAAAATAAAGGTGATACTCTTTTATCAGGTAGTTTTATTGTTAGTGGAACTACTTTTGCAAGAGTAATTCATATTAAAGAAGATAACTATATTAATACAATATCAATGGAAGCTAAGAAAATGGAAAAGAATAAATCTGTTATCTTTAATTCTTTTGAAAAACTAGTTAGAATATTATCTTATATTTTGGTACCACTAGGAGTAGCTTTATTTTTAAGTCAATACTTAGTTGTTGGAAGTAGTTTAAGTGATTCAATAATTAATACAGTAGCAGCTTTAATTGGTATGATACCAGAAGGATTAGTATTATTAACTAGTTCAGTTATGGCAGTTAGTGTAGTTAAATTATCTCGTGAAAAAGTATTAGTTCAACAGTTATATTGTATTGAAACACTTGCTCGTGTTAATGTTATATGTTTAGATAAAACTGGTACAATAACAACTGGTAATATGAAAGTAAATAGTATTGTTAGTAAAAACGATAATTTTGAAAATACAATAATTAAAGTATTAAAAGTATTACCAGACAATAGTGGAACTTTTATTGCAATTCGTGATAAATTTAAACAAAAAACTGAAGAAAACAATAATGAAATAATACCATTTTCATCAGAAAGAAAATATTCTGCTTGTAAAATAGATAATACTTCATACTATATTGGAGCACCTGAATATGTTTTAGGTTATGACAAAGAATTAATTGATAAAGATATTATTAATAAACAAAATGATTATCGTATTTTAGTTATTGCAAGTAAAAAAGGTGAATTAGTAAAAAAACCAAATGATTTAAAAGTAGAAGGTTATATCTTAATAGAAGATGAAATAAGACGTGAAGCTAAAGATACACTAGAATTCTTTAAAGAACAAGGTGTTATTGTTAAAATAATATCTGGTGATAATTATAAAACAGTTACCCAAATTGCTAGAAAAGTTGGTTTAAAAAACTTAAATGGTATTGATTGTACTGATCTTACTGATGATAATTTAGATGTAATTGTTAAAGAAAATGATGTCTTTGGTCGTGTTACACCATTTATGAAAAAGAAATTAGTAGAAGCACTTAAACGTAATGGTTATACTGTAGCTATGACTGGTGATGGTGTTAATGATGTACTTGCTCTTCGTGAAGCTGATTGTTCTGTTGCAATGGCAAGTGGGTCTGATGCAGCTAAAAGTGTTAGTCAGTTAGTTTTATTAGATTCTAATTTTGCTAGTATGCCAAAGATAGTTGCTGAAGGAAGACGTAATATTAATAATATTGAAAGAAGTTCTTCATTACTACTTGTTAAAACTATTTATACAATACTTCTAATCTTAACTTGTATTGTTACTAGTAATAAATATTTCTTTGTACCAATTCAACTTACTTTAATTACTAGTTGTACTATTGGAATACCATCTTTTATACTAGCGCTAGAGCCTAATCATAATTTAGTTGATGGTAAGAGTTTCTTAGTTAAAATAGTTAAAAAGAGTTTACCTGGTGGATTAACAGTTATGTTAAATGGAATTATTATTCTTCTATTTAAACGATATTTTGAAATAGATGAAAATGTTATTAATGCACTAGCTGTATTAATTACGGGAATAACAGGATTTATTCATTTAGCTTATGTTTCCAAACCATTTAATTATTTACGAGGAATTATGTTTGGTTTATTATTATTAGCATTCTCTTATGGTGTTATTTTCCAAAATGAATTCTTTGTTCTTAAATCATTTAATGGTCAAATAGGGTTAATATTCTTCTTATTAATAATATTTTCTATCTTTGCGTATAATACATTAGTTAAAGTAGTAGATTATCTCTTTAATATTAAAAGTATAATTAAAAAATATAAGAATAAATAAATGTGTAAATAGGGGGTAGAATAATACCTCCTTTTAAAGTATAATGAAATTAGGAGATCTTATGAAATATATATTTTTGATTAATAGTTTTAGTACTAGAGAAAATACTGAAGATACTATAAGAAGAGTTGATTTAGCAGCTAAAACATTAGACCTTGATTATGAAATTAGGGTTAATTCACCAGAGTTATCAACAGAAAATATATTAAAAGAATATCAAAATGAAAAAAACATCATTGTAGCTATAGGTGGAGATGGTACAATTAATCGTATTGTAAATGCTATCTACGGAACAAATAATGCAATTAGTTTATTACCACTTGGAACTGGTAATGATTTTTCAAGAAGTGTTAATGAACAAATGAAAGATGGTCTTAATAAAATAGATCTTGTTAAAATTAATGATGCTTATTTCATTAATTTAGTTTGTTTTGGAATAGATGCGGATATAGCTAATGATGAAAGATATGTTGGTTCAAAGATTATTCCTAGAAGTCAACGTTATAATGCAACTATTGTCGCTAATTTCTTAAACTTTCAAGGTAAACATTTTAAAATTAGTGCCGATAATTTAATATATGAAAATGATTATGTAACTGTAGCAGTATGTAATGGTAAATATTATGGTCGTGGTTTTATTATGGGACCACGTGCTAGAATAGATGATGGAATAATTGATGTTTATATGATTGAAGATATGAATAAATTAGCTCTTATTAAAACTATACTTGGTTTAAGAAAAGGAGAACATGAAAAGAATCCTAAAACTAAATCTTTTCAAACTGATAAAGTAATTATTGAATCAGATAAACCAATATCATGTAATTATGATGGTGAAAAGATGACAAGTAAGAAATTTGAAATAGAAGTTATTCATCATGGTCTTGAATTATATTATAATAAAGATCTTCAAACTGAATTTGAAAAAACTAAAGTTAAGAAAAAATAAATAAGTCAATAGACTTATTTTTTATTAAATATTTACTTAATAATAAAAATATGTTATATATTAAGTATAGTAGGTGGATATGGGAAAGAATAAAAAGTATTATAAAAAAAATTATTATAAAAATAATAATAAAAAAGAAGAAAAGAAAGTTACTTATGATAAATTAATGCATGCAGATACTATTTCAGAAATTAAAGAACCTAATAATTATAATAAAATGTTAATTATTAAATATATTGCTGTTAGTGTAGTTTTATTTGCTATAATTATAGGTAGTCTTATCTTATTTAGAAATATGTAAAAATAATATCGAGTGTAAAATCTCGTTTTTTTATGTAAATTTTAGATTATTTATTTATTTTAAATAATATATTGAATATTTTTATGATACAATTATATTGGTGAAGTTTGGATGTTCAAGAAAATACGAAATATAAAAATTAATTATAAACAATATGGTAAGGGAGAAGATGTAGTTTTGCTTCATGGATGGGGACAAAATATTGAAATGATGAAACCTCTCGGTGATAATTTAGCTGATCATTATCGTATTACTATTATTGATTTACCAGGTTTTGGTTTATCTAAAGAACCTGTTTATGCACTTACTATTTATGATTATACAGAGATAGTTCATGATTTATTAAAAGAATTAAATATTCTTAACCCAATTATGATGGGTCACTCATTTGGTGGTAGAATTTCAATAGTTTATGCATCTAAATATAAAGTTAATAAATTAGTTTTATTTGGTAGTCCATGTGTAAGACATGAATATAAAAGTATTAAACAAACTATATTTAAAAAACTAAAGAAGATTAAATTACTTAATCCATTAGTTAATGTTATGAAAAAACATTTAGGTTCTGAAGATTATCGTAATGCAACTCCAATGATGAGAGATATTTTAGTTAAAACAGTTAATCAAGATTTATCTAATGAAGCTAAAAAGATTAAGTGTCCAACCCTTCTTATTTGGGGAGAAAATGATGAAGCTGTTCCAGTTAGTGAAGCAAAGGAACTTGAAAAGTTAATTAATGATAGTGCATTAATTGTTTTACCTGGAACACATTATTGTTATTTAGAGAATTTGAATCAAGTAGTTAATATACTATATAATTTTATTTAAGGAGGATATATGGTCTTATTTTTAAGTGTATATTGTATTTATGTAATATATCGTAGTGTTGAAGCAATGCATATGTTACAACAGAATCTATATAATGAAAATAATCGTTATTTAAAATGGATTCCTAAAAATTATAGAAGAGCTTTTTCAGCTATTGATTTTTTACCAATTATATTATTTATATTATTATATTTTATTAAAGAAAATGAAATATTAGATTTAGTTTTAATAGGTAGTATGTTTATATATATCTTTGGTATTATGTTAGAATATAAAAAAAATAAAGATAATCAAAATAAATTACCTCTTAAAGCAACTGGTAGAATCAAGAGATTATTTATTACTTATGCTTTAATATATGGCGTTGCAATATATTTTACAGTTGTTACTAAAGATATGAATATCTTACCATTACTATTAATATTATTATCACTTTTACTTGGTTTTGTATATTATGTAGTAGAACTTGCTAATATATTAGATACACCACTTAATAAATTAGTTTATTATTATTACTTTAATAAAGCTAAGAAAAAACTACGTAGTTATACTAATTTAGAAGTTGTTGGTATTACTGGTAGTTATGGTAAAACATCTAGTAAGAATATCTTAAATGAAATATTATCTAGTAAATATATTACAAGACCAACACCAAAGAATTATAATACACCATATGGTCTTATGATGACTATAAATAATTATATGGATAAGTTTGATCAAATATTAATAGCTGAAATGGGAGCATATACTCGTGGTGAAATAAAAGATCTTTGTGATTTTGTTAAACCAAAATATGGTATATTAACAATTATTGGTCAAGCTCATATGGAATCATTTGGATCACAAGAAAATATTCAAAAAGCTAAATTTGAATTAATTGAAAGCTTACCTAGTGATGGTATAGCAATACTTAATAAAGATGATGAATTACAAGTTAATTATGACTTACAAAATAAAGTAAGAGTAAAATGGATTGGTATTGATAATAAAGATGCTGATGTATATGCAACTAATGTAAAATGTAGTCGTAATGGAATGGAATTTGATTGTCATTATGATGGTGGTAGTATTCATCTTAAAACTAGATTATTAGGTAGTTATAATATATATAACATTTTAGCTGGTGTAGCATTAGGACTTGAACTTGGAATTGATATTAATGATATTAAATCTAGTGTATTATCTCTTAAATCAACAGAACATCGATTAGAACTTAAAAAAGTAGGGGATATATACATGTTAGATGATGCTTATAATTCTAATCCAGTAGGTGCAAATGGAGCTTTAGAAGTACTTAAAAGTATGTATGGTACTAGAGTAGTAGTTACTCCTGGTATGATAGAGTTAGGTAAACTTGAAGAAGAAAAGAATTATGAATTTGGTAAGAAAATAGCTGAATGTACTGATTATGCAATTTTGATTGGTGAAAAGAAAACTAAAGTTATTTATAAAGCACTTATTGATAGTAAGTTTGATAAAGATAATATATTTGTATTAAATAATGTAGCTGATGCATATGGAGTTATTAATGCATTAAAAGAAGATGGTGTTGATATCTATGCATTATTTGAAAATGATTTACCAGATATATATATGGAGGGAAAGAAATGAAAATTAAATTAGCTGTTTTATTCGGTGGTGTATCGGTTGAACATGAAGTAAGTATTATTACTGCTATTCAAGCAATGAATAGTTTAGATGAAGCAAAGTATGACATAATACCAATCTATATTGCTAAAGATGGTACATGGTATTATGGTATGATGCTTAAAGATATGAAGATTTATAGTGATATGGATTTATTAAAACGTTATGCTAAAGAAGTTGTTTTATATAAACGTGATGGAAAATTTATATTACAAAATAAACGTGGATTATTTAGAAAGGATATTACTGAAGTAGATATTTGTTTCCCTATAATGCATGGAACTAGTGGTGAAGATGGTAATTTACAAGGATATCTTGAAACAATTGGTATTCCATATTGTGAAGCTGATACATATGCAGCAGTAGTTGGACAAGATAAAGTATTTATGAAACAAATTTGGGGTGCTTCTGGAGTTCCTATTGTTAAATATGATTGGTTCTATGATAGTGATTATAATAAAAACCCAGATAAAGTTATTGAAAGATTAGAAAAATTAGGTTATCCATTAATAGTTAAACCAGCTAGACTTGGTAGTAGTGTAGGTATTACCGTTTGTAAAGATAATGCTGAACTTCGTGAAGCTATTGCAGATGCAATTAATTATGATACTAAGATTTTAGTAGAAGAAGTAGTTAAGAATCTTACAGAAGTTAATATTAGTGTTTTAGGTAATTATCAAAGACAAAGCCTATCAGTTATTGAAGAAGTTGGTAGTTCTAATAAAATACTTACTTATGAAGATAAATATATTGGTGGTGGAAAAGGTAAAGGTCCTAGTAAAGGAATGGCTTCTGCTAAAAGAATTATTCCTGCCCGTATATCTGATAAACTTACTAAGGAAGTTAATGATATTGCTATTAAAGCTTATCGTAGTTTAAATGCTACTGGTGTTGTTAGAATTGATTTCTTAATTGATTCTAAAAATGAAAAAGTATATGCTAATGAAATAAATAGTATACCTGGTAGTTTATCATTCTATTTATGGAATAAAACTGATAAAGAATATCCAGAATTATTAGATGAAATTATTACTTTAGGTATTCGTGAACATAAGAATAAAGCTAGTAAAGTACATTCATTTGATACTAATATATTAAGTAACTTTGCAACAAAAGGAGCAAAGGGAGTTAAAGGAATAAAGAAATAGAAAGATATCTTTCTATTTTTTTTTGTAAGTGATATAATTAATATGATGGAGTATATATGAAGAATGTAGTTAAAAGATTTTGCTTTGTTTTATTAAGTTTATTATTTTTAGAAACAGTATTTTCTTTTGTAATATTTAATGGAATTACTATTGATAAAGTAATTAATGTGTTTTTGTATTCAGTTATTATAACTTCTTTATTATGTATTTTAACTGGAATATTTAATAATAAAGCTAATAATGTAATTATGGCAATAATATTATTTATTATTGGTATTATGTTTTCTGTTCAATTAGTTTTTTATAATGTATACAAAGTATTTGCATCATTTTCTATGCTTGGTTTAACTGATCAAATAGCTGGTTTTATGGGTGAAGCTGTAACGGCTATTAAAGATAATATTCTATATATTATTATAATGTTAGTTCCATTTATTATTTTCTTAATATTTAAAAAGAGAATTAATTTAGAAAAAAATCAATTAAAGAATTATCTTGTTTATTTAATAATTATGATACTAAGTATTGGTTTATATATATTCTATATGGCTAAAACACAAGATAATGAAAATAGTACATATTATTTGTATCATGATGTTAATAATATCTCATTAAATATTGAAAAACTAGGTGTTAATAATTCATATTTAGTTGATATTTATCGTGCAATATTTGGTTTTGAAGAAGATATTATTCAAGAAATAGATGTTGATGTAATTAAAGAAGATGAAGAAATACCTGAAGTAATTTATGAAAAAAACACTATAAATTTATCTTTTGATAAAAAGACTAATAATAGCGATATTAAAAAAATAAATGATTATATGAAAAGTATTACCGGTACAGATAAGAATGAATATACTGGTAAATACTCTGGTTATAATTTAGTTTATATTGTAGCTGAAAGTTTTTCTGAAATAGCTGTTCGTGAAGATATAACTCCAACACTATATAGACTAACACATTCTGGATTTATGTTTGATAATTATTATACTCCAAATACACTATCAACAATTGGTGGAGAGTTTCAAGCATTAACGGGATTATATCCAGATTCTAGTATTTTAAGTACATGGCGTAAAGGAAAGAATTATTTTCCATATGGACTAGCTACAGTATTTAAAAATTTAGGTTATAAAACATATGCATATCATAATAATTGGTATGGTTTTCAAGATCGTCATAAATATTTAAAGAGTCAAGGATTTACTAATTATATTGGTTGCTCTAATGGTATGGAAAAGAGAATGAATTGTAATAGATGGCCAGCTAGTGACTTGGAAATGATTAAAGTTACAATGAAAGATTATATTAATAACGATGAACCTTTTTTAGCTTATTATATGACTGTATCTGGTCATTTCCAATATAATTTTAGTGATAATAGTATGGCTAGTAAAAATAAAAGTAAAGTTAATAAATTAAAATATAATACTAGTGCAAAAGCTTATTTAGCTACACAAATAGAACTAGATAAAGCTCTTGAATATTTAATTAATAAATTAGATGAAGCTGGTAAACTTGATAATACAATTATTGTTTTACTTGCAGATCATTATCCATATAAACTCGATATGAAAACTATTAATTCACTATCTTCATATAAACGTGATAGTGTAGTAGAAGTTAATCATAATAATTTAATATTATGGAATAATACTATGGAAGACGTTCATATTGAAAAAGTATGTATGTCTAGTGATGTTATTCCAACAATATATAATTTATTTGGAGTAGAGTATGATTCTAGATTATTTACTGGTCGAGATATTTTATCTACAGAAGATGGATTAGCTGTATTTAGTAATCGTAGTTTTAGAAGTGATGTTGGAACGTATTTTACTAGTGGTTCTAAGTTTGTTGGTGAAGATATTAATGGTTATGTTGCTAATATGAAAAATGTTGTTAAAAATAGATTGAATGTAGCTAAATTAATTATTAAAACTGATTATTATAAATATTTATTTAAGTAGGTGAAAAATGGAAAATAAATTAACTGTTGGATTATTTGTTGATGTATTTTATCCAATGACTGATGGAGTAGTAGTTGTTGTAGATAATTATGCAAGAAGATTATCAAAATATTGTAATGTTATTGTATTTTGTCCTCGTTATTTAGGTAAAGATTATGATGATACTAAATTTCCTTATAAAGTAGTGCGTTGTATGTCTTTAAAAGTTCCATTTATTGATTATTCATTACCAATGCCTAAATTAGATCCTAATTTTCAAAATGAACTACATAAATATAATTTAGATATTGTTCATATTCATTCACCATTTTCAATTGGAGAAGCTGGTGTTAAATATGCTTTAGCTAATAATATTCCCGTAGTTGGTACAATGCATAGTCAATATAAACAAGATTTTAAAAGAGCTTTTAAAACTGATATAATAGCTGATACATTAACTAAACAATTAATTCATGTTTATAATAAATGTGATGAATGTTGGGCAGTGAATTCTGAAGTAGCTAGAATATTTCATGAAGATTATGGTTATAAAGAAGAACCTCTTGTTATGAATAATGCTACAGAAATGAAACCAGTAAATGATTACAATGAAGCTCGTGAAGTAATTAATAATAAGTATCATTTAACTGATGAAAATGTATTTATGTTTGTAGGACGTATTAATGCACTTAAGAATGTTTTCTTTATTGTAGAAGCATTAAAATTAGTTAAAGAAAAAAGACCTGATTTAAAATTTAAAATGTTCTTCATTGGTAGTGGTCAAGATGAAGAACAACTTCGTAAATTAATTGAAAAGAGTCATTTAGAAAACGAAGTAATAATGTGTGGTAAGATCACTAATCGTGAGTTATTAGCCGATTTTTATGCAAGAAGTGATTTATTTTTATTCCCATCTTTATATGATGCATCTAGTATTGTTCAAATTGAAGCTGCTTCACAAAAAACACCAGTATTATTTCTTGAAGGAGCGGCTACTACTGCAACTGTAACTAATAATATAAATGGTTTTATTGCTAAGAATGATGTTAATGCATACGCAGATGCAATTATAAAAATAATTGATAATAAAGAATTATTAAGTAATGTAAGTAATAATGCATATCGTGATTTATATAAGAATTGGGATGATTCTATTAATGAAGTATATGATCGATATAAAACATTAATATATAAAAAAAAGTAAACGTTGTTTACTTTTTCTTTGTATTATTGGAAATATTTAAATTAGCTAATCTATTTAATATTAAGTTAGTAATACTATTAATAGTTTTATTATATCTTTCATAATCATAACTAGTTGCTTTTATAATGTTATTTTTTCTTGTAATAGTTTCATTTGTTATATTAAATATTTCTTCTTCACCAATTTCAATTAATGGAATAATATGAATTACTTCTTCATTACCTTTAATTATATAACTAACTGTTTCAGAACGATCATCATCATAATATAAATCAATGATTAATTTTTGTTCTTCACTATTTTTTTCAAAATAACATGATATCTTTTCATCTTCTGATTTCCAAGTAAATTTTAATTCATCATCAGTTGTTAATTCCTCAAGTTGTTTATCACTATTTTGAATATTTAATATATATACTAGTTTATTTAAACTATTTTTTATTTCTGTATAATTCATAAAACCCTCCGAAACAAGTTTTTATTATATCATTTTTATAGGTTATGTCAATATAAGTATATTTTTCTAAATAAATATTAAACTATATAATTTGTGTGTTATAATGATAATAGAGAGGTAGATATGGATTATAAATATTATGAATTAGGAATTAATTTTGACCCAATGGGAAAACAACCACAGATTAAATATGATAATGGTGATGTGTTTGTTGTAAATTTTTTTGTTCCTGCAGAAAGAGTTGAAGAGGCCAAAAAATTTATTCATGAACAAATTAGACCACTTTTAGCTGAATATGGAAATGAACCATATATCATTGATGTATATGGTAAAATGAATGTTCCATATATTTCAAGCTTTGAAGATATTAGAAGAGAGATAAATGATTACGTTCCATACTTAATTGGAGAAGTTAAAACAAATCCTTTTGATTTTGATGATGAGCAAGAATTTGATAGAGAAGTTAGTAGAATGAATAAATAAAAGAGCAATTGCTCTTTTTTTGTTTATGGCTTTATTATTAAAACTATTAAGAAATATTTAAATTATTCTTTACTTTATTTACTATTTTATATAAAATTATAATAGGTGATAATATGTATACGGAGGATATGCCAAAGAGCGTTGATGATAAAAGTAAACCTCTAGATACTAAATATAATTGGACTATTGTAGCTATTTTAATAGTTATTGTTTTAATTGTTGCCTATTTTTTACTATTTAAAGATTTATTTAAGAATAAAAATACTAAAATGGAAGAAGAAATGGTAGAAAAAGCTAAAGACTATGTTCTTCGTAATAATGTTTCAACTACTAAAGAAATATATTTAGATGTTACTAAATTAAATGTTACTTTAAATGATAATTGTAGTTTAACATCAGGAGTTATTTATGATGGTACAATGTATTATCCTAATTTAGTTTGTAATGATTATAAAAGTAATATTATTAAAACCAATAGTGATTTAGAAGAGTTTATTAAAATAAAAGGTGATGATGTAGTAGTTCTACCTAAAGGAGTAATATTCTTTGATCCAGGTTATGAAAGTAAAGATTTAGTTACAGTAATAGGTAATGTTGGTAGTGAAGAAGGTGTATATAATATATACTATAAAACTACTAATAGTACAGGTGTTGCAACTAGAAAAGTAATTATTATTGATAATCAAATAATTAGAAATTTATTTCCAACACTAACACTTAATGGTGATGAAGTAATTTATTTAGTTGAAGGAAATAATTACGTTGAACAAGGTATTAATGGTTATGATACTATTGATGGTAATATTAGTAATAAAGTAGTTATTGATGGGGTTGTTAATTATAATGTAGTAGGTGAATATAATATTAGTTATACATTAACTAATTCAAGAGGTTATAGTAATACTATTACAAGAAAAGTCAATGTTATTAGTCATGATTCTGATTTAGTAGTTGATTATACATTAAATCCAAGGAATCTAACTAATGAAAATGTTTTAATTACTTTAAATGTTAGTAGTGATTATAATAAAATAATTTATCCAGATAATACTAGTGGTGATAAATTAACTTATGAAGTAATAGAAAATGGTAATTATAAATTTATTATTTATGATAAATATGATCGTATTATTGAAAAAGAAATAGTAATTGATAATATTGATAAAACAGTACCACAAGGTAGTTGTGTTGCTACAAGATATTATAATCGAACTGAAATTAAAGTAACTATTGATACAGAAAGAGAAATTAGTTCATATGAATATCTTGTTAATACTTCAACTAAAACTAGTCAATCTAATTATTATGTAGCTGAAGTAGTTAAACCAAGTACTGTTAAAGTAAAAGTAATAGATATAGTTGGTAATAATAATGAAATAAAGTGTTCTTTTGAAGATAAATTAACTAGAAATATCGTAACTGATTCAAAGGGAAAGAATTGTCTAGAAGGATTTAAGTGTTATATTCAGTTTGATTATGGTGATGCAAGACATTATCCATATTGTTCAATGAGTAATAATCCTAATAGTTGTGGTGGTATTGGTCGAAATGGTTGTTCAATTACATCAACTAGTAATGCAATAGCAGCTATGGGTGTTAAGAGTAAAACTGGAGTTTTACATACACCATATACTGTATGGGATGAATTATATCCAGTAAATCATAAAAATGGACAATGTGGTGGTGGATGTTCAGCTTGGTCAAGAATGAGAGATGCAGTTATTAATGCGGGTTTATCAGCACCTCAAAAAGTTGGTAGAATAAATAATAATACTATTCCAGAAATATTAGATCACCTAAGAAAAGGTTATCCAGTTATTGTTTGGGCAGATACTGGTGCATTTACCAGTGGAAAGCATTATATGGCACTTTTAGGTGTAAGAGAAGATAATTATGTGTTCTTGTCTGATTCAGCTAATACATCTGGTATAACAAAAAAATATTTTAAAGGAAAACAATATTATGTTGATACATGGATACCAACTGATGATTTAATAACCGGTTTGGTTAAAGAATATCTATTAGTCGGTCCATATGGTTTATTTGAGGGAAAGTAATCTTTCCCTTTTAATATATAAAAAAATAAGATATAATTAAGTAGGTGATGTTTATGGAGAGAATATCAAAAGTAATAGCTAATAGTGGTTATATATCAAGACGTGGTGCAGATAAATTAATCGAAGAAGGTAAAGTACTTGTTAATGGTGAAGTAGCTATTTTAGGTCAAAAAGTTGAAACTAATGACGTTATTACAATTAATGGCAAAGTAATAGAAAAAACTAATGGTAATTATGAATATTATTTATTAAATAAACCTAGAGGTGTTATATCAACTAATTCTGATGAAAAAGGAAGAAAAACTATCGTTGATTTAATTAATTCTAAAACTAGAATATATCCAGTAGGAAGACTTGATTATGATACTACAGGAGCAATTATTCTAACTAATGATGGTGATTTAACTAATAAACTATTACATCCATCTAAAATGGTAGATAAAGTTTATTTAGCAAAAATAAAAGGTATTATTACTGGAGTTGAAATTAATAAACTTAAAAATGGTGTAAAAATAGATAATTATAAAACTAGTCCAGCTAAAGTTAAATTAAAAAGTTTTGATAAAAAGACTAATACATCAATGGTATTATTAACTATTCATGAAGGACATAATCATGAGGTTAAGAAAATGTTTGAAGTTATTGGTTATGATGTAGTTAAATTAACAAGACTTTCTTTTGCAGGAATTGATGTTAAAAGTTTAAAAAGTGGTGAATATCGTAAACTTACATTAAAAGAAGTGCAAAAGTTATACAGTTTGGTGAAGTAATGAGAGAATATACGTTAATAGTTAATGATAATTCATATTATGATGATCATTTTGATTTATTTGATTATTTATTTACTCTTAATGGAGTAGAGGATGTAGTAATAGTTGATGAAGCATACTTAACAAGTGTTACAGTTAAATATAATGAAAAACTAATTGGTGATAATCAAATAAGATTAGAAATAATGGCTTTTTCAGAATTACTTAATTATCCTTGTATTTATGGTTTTGATAAACATTCTCATGATAAAGATATAATTACAGTTAAAATAAATTATCAAACATGTTGTGAATATTGTTTTGCTAATACTATTTATACTTTAGTAGATACACCTGGAATAGTTAAAGTAGAAACAGATTTTTATGAAAATTATTGGAAGAAATGTTTAGAAAATTATTCAATTATTATTTCTTATGATCCTAAAATAATTAGTAAAGAAAAGTTTGAAGAATTAAAAAAAGAAATTGAGTGTTAAAACTTCTTGAATAGATTTTTTTAAAATGATACAATTAACTTAAGGAGGAGTAATGAAGAAATATTTCTTAGTTGTATTCTGTGCATTTCTTTTGTTTGTAGTTACTGGATGTGGTAACAAGAACCAAGTTGTATGTACTGGTACTATGTCTGAAGAAG